>OGKG01000043.1_pt1 | contig 118211 bp, 100 predicted proteins | sample 1572201 | NCBI WGS metagenome assembly OGKG01 (sample SAMEA2582146, study PRJEB24529) | metagenome | biome: Human gut stool | place: China | collected 2011 | reverse complement strand
CAATCCCATCGAAGAGAAATAGCGAAAAAGCCCGTCGGCGAATTTACGTTGACGGGCTTAATTTATTGGGCGCCCCTCAGAAAAAGGTTTAAAGAGAATATGCCTATCTAAGGATAGGGCTTGCTGCGCAAGGGATATGTACAACCCTGAGGGATAGAAACATGTCTCCCTCACCCTCCAAATTTGTATACCTATTTATGGGGATACTACCCCTCATCCAATCATCCGATATATGAAAGGTTTAGGTTGAACATCCAATTTATCCGCTATGGTTAAAGGAGTAAAATTAGGGAAACTACTCACTTGTAGCAATACCCCAAACGATAGTAGGACTAATATTATGTGCAACAAAATTGTCGACCTCTCTGTCTCCAGGAGGACGTTGATTAAAGGCGGCGCAGCGGCCGCTGCAGTGGCAGCAGCACCTGCGATCCACAATTGGGCTTTTGCCGAACAGATCCAAAAACTCGAAAAAGAAGGTTGGACTAAACATCCGGTAGCCTGCACTATGTGCGGTGCATATTGCGGAATCTTGGCGATGCGCAAAGAAGGCGAGCCCGTTTCCGAAAAAACAGTAAGAATTTTCCCGAACCCCGGACATCCTCAGCGCGGTTACTGCGGCCGCTCTGCAGCAGCTATGTGGGTTTGGAATCATCCATTGCGTTTAAGAAAACCTTTGAAACGCGTTGGTGAAAAAGGAGAAGGTCAGTTTAAAGAAGTGACCTGGGAAGAAGCTTTAAACGACATCGCAGCTCGACTCAAAGACATCGTTCAAAAAAATGGTGAAAGCAGTGTTGTTTCTACTTCTCACAGCTTCCAAGGGTTCAGTAAGTGGCTTACTTTCCCGCTTGGATCCCCAAATAACATCGGCCATCAATCTTCCTGCAATGCAGCCGGTATTTCAGGCCGTCACTTAGTATTCGGTAAAGGTTATGACGGCGCAGGTAAGTTGGAGCCGGATTATGCAAATCTGCGCTACATCCTCTTGATTGGCCGTTCAATGGGTGCCGCTATGGGCGCTCTTCACACCTTGAACGAAGCTCGTGCAAGAGGAGCCAAGGTTGTTACTATTGATCCGAGAATGCCGGATATGGCTTACGGTGATGCAGAATGGGTGCCGATCCGCCCGGCCACCGATACGGCTTTTGTCTCCGGTCTGATCAATGAAATGCTTGCTCAAGGTACTGCCGATCTTTCCTTCATTGAAAAGCACACTAACGGCGCTTATCTCATTAAGGAAAACGGTGCCCCGTTGACCCAAGCAGATCTTCTTCCTAACGGAAGCAAATCTCTTTATGTTGTGACGGATGGCAAAGGTAATTTAGCATTCCGCGGAGTTAAGAAAGACGACAAAGGAATGGCTGTTGGATTTGATGAAGATCCTTCTTTCAGAGCGGACCTTAACGCCAACACCACAGTCAAGTTAGCCGACGGTTCCGAGTGTCCTGTTAAAACAGCATTTGTTCTTATTAAAGAAGAACTTGCAAAGTTCACTCCGGAAAAAACAGAAGAAATCACCGGTATTCCTGCCGCTAAGATTCGTCTTATCGCAAAAGAATTCGCTAACTTCAAGGGCGTTATTGACGACGGTTGGTACAGCGCTAAAAACGGTACGGACGTTCAGCTTTATCAATTAATCTGCATCGCCAATGCTTTTAACGGCAACATCGATGTCAAGGGCGGCTTGGTAGTTACGGCCGGCGCCGCATTGAAGATCCCAAGCGTTGCCGCAGGTAAAGGTCCTAACGGCGAAACTTGGAAGATGGCACCGGAAAAGAGAATCGACAAGATTATCTACCCTGATGCAGAAGGAACTTTCAAAGTGGCCCTTGAGGCTGCTGTGACAGGAAAACCGTATCCTATCAAGGCTGCCTTCTTTGTCGGAACAACAATGTTCCAGAGAGAAGCTAACAGCCAGGAGCTGGCAGACAACCTCAAAAAACTTGAACTTTGTGTAGTTCAGGACGTTCTTCCTCAAGAAATTGTGGATTATGCCGATTATGTTCTTCCGGCAACTTATTTCTTGGAAAGAAAGGAAATGAGCACCGTTAAATGGGCTCTGAACGGTTCCATTTATCTGTCTGATCCGCAGATCGAACCTCCTAAGGGATGCGAAGCTCGTCACGATGTCTGGATTCTTCTTGAAATCCTCCGCAGAGCCTTCCCGGAAAGAGCCGAGCGTGTAGGTTATAAAGAATGTAAGACAGCCGAAGAGTTCAACAAGTATTTTGATGCCTTTACACAGCGTGGTTTCGATCAATTCCTTGATAACTGCGACAAGGCAAAACCGGGTTGGAAAGCACAAATCCAAGAGGATATCGCCACAAAAGGTTGGTCTACGATTACGAAGAAGGTTTATGGAATTTATCCGTACAAGAAGCCATTCGGAACACCGTCCGGCAAACTTGAGATCTATTCCTTTAAGCTTTTCTCTGATCCGGGATTCTTGAAATCTTTTACTCCGTTCCCTGTCTACAAACCGTCTCCGGCATATACAGCACCGAAACCTAACTCTAATGAGTTTGTTTTGGTCTCAGGTAAAAACTGCAACAGCTGCTCCGGCTTGAATATGTTCACTGAACCTACACGTTATTTGGGCGATAGAACGGTATGGATGAACATCGACGATGCTGCAAGACTTGGCATCAAAGATCAAGAAATTGTTGAAATTGAAGGCTTGGATACCAAGGTTAAGGCAACAGCGCCTGTAACAGTGACTCGCAAGGTCATTCCTGGTTCAGTGTTTGCCTTCGGGTTCTCCGGCGGTATCCGTACCAAGAACTTGATTAACCCGGAATATCAATTCGTTAAAGAAGGTATTAACACTCACTGGTACGCAACAGGTTATGCGGAGCCGATGTTCGGCAACGTAGCCAATAACAGTTCCGTTCGAATTAATAAAGTGAGAGGCTAAAAAATGGCGACAAAAACAAAACAACTAGCACACCTGTTTGATGCCACTCAATGCATCAGCTGCGGTGCATGCATTGTGGCCTGTTCTCAGACCAACTTCCCCGAGATGGCTCGCAGAAGCATTCCGGGAAGAAATTTACTTGCTTCAAACATCAAAATTTATCGTTCTGAAGAGAACCGTCCGGTCAACATTTTGGTTCAGTGCCAACAATGTGAAAACGCTCCATGCGTAAGCACATGCCCGTTTGGAGCTAACTATTACGATGAAAACGGCTTGGTTAGAAACGACCCGAGCAAGTGCGTCGGCTGCAACTATTGTATTGCCAGCTGCCCATACGATTGCAGATGGTCTCACCCGGATACCGGTCTGCCTGTCAAATGCATCAGCGAAGGTTGTTTGAAGCTGATCAAAAACGGACAACAGCCGGCATGTGTCCAGGCTTGTCCTGCAGAAGCAAGACTTTTCGGCGACACAATGGATCCGAAAAGCGCTATTTCTCAAAAAATTGCTTCGAGCCGTACAGAAATGCTTATGCCTAATAAAGGTACGAAGCCTAACTTTTACGTAGTGGTGTCCAAATGACTGAATTAGTTTCTCTTACACCTCAGCTTCAAACAGCAAATTGGGGCTGGACAATTGCCATGTTCCTTTGGCTGGTCGGCTTATCCGGCATGGGATTTTTCTTGAATTTCTGGATTCGTCAGAAGAATTTCGTCTACGTTCTTACGGTTTCCGGAATCTTGGGTACCTTGTTGGTAGCCAGCCATCTGGCACGTATGCTGAACCTGCCGATTGCCATCTTCAGTGCTCTGTCAGCCGGCTCGTTCAATACACAGTCCTGGATGCTCATCGGTATTGTTTTGTTGTCAGTGCTGTGCATCGGGTCCGTTTTTTACTCATTGATCTGTGCCGGTATTCTCTTTAAAGGAGAAATGTGGCAGAAGATGGCTAAGTCAAGCTGGTTTAACTTTATTTTTGCAGCCCTTGGCGTCTTGTGCACAATTTATTCCGGATTCTTGCTGACTCAGGCCGTCGGTATTTCCTTCTGGAATACAGCCTTGATTCCATTGCTTTGGATTATGTCCGGTCTAGCCAGTGCTATCGGTTGTATTGAACTTTTGGTGGCTTTCCATCTTATCGATACTAACAGTGTCCGTTGGAGCCGCAGAACAGCTCTGTGGGTTGAAATTGCTGAACTCTTCACAATTTTTGCCTTCCTCCACGTTGCCTTAGGTTCAGTTTTGACCGGTGCACGCGTCGGTGCAGAAAGTCTTATCAGCGGACCTCAGTCAACCATGTTCTGGGTCGGCGTCATTGCCTGCGGTTGTGTAACTCCTTTGCTTTTGAACTTGGTGACCAAGAATCACAAGGTCTTAGCCTGCGGTGCCGTCCTAGGCATTATGGGTGCTCTCTTCCTTAGAGCTTCCGTACTCTTCGCCGGTTACTACGATCCAATCGTTTTCTAATTCCTTTCTCAGACGATAGACGCGGCCGCCTTCGGGCGGCCGTTGTCTTTGTGGAAAAGCAACAGGCGTGAATTGAAGTTTAGAAATAATACGTAATTTGTCCAAAAGTAATTAATGTAAAAATTTATTAGGGATTTCCTTATAAGATAAGTGTTGTAAGCAAATTATCCAATTTATTTCAAATAGTAAAGGGCCTACTATTTTCGGACTACCTAGCAGGTAGTAATACCCCATTCCAAGTAGGACTTTAACTATGAGTAATCAAATTATCGACCTCTCTGTCTCCAGGAGGACGTTGATGAAAGGCGGCGCGGTTGCCGCTTCTATGGCAGCAGCCCCTGCAATTAATAATTGGGCTTTTGCCAAAAAAATTGAAAAACTTGAAAAAGAAGGTTGGACTAAACATCCTGTCGCTTGCACAATGTGCGGCGCCTACTGCGGTCTGCTCGCTATGCGTAAAGATGGCGAACCGCTCTCCGAACATACCGTTCGAATCTTCCCGAACCCGGGACACCCCCAACAAGGTTATTGCGGCCGTTCAGCTGCTGCAATGTGGGTGTGGAACCATCCTCTTCGTTTACGTAAACCATTAAAACGTGTAGGAGAAAAGGGTGCGGGCCAGTTTAAAGAAGTTACCTGGGATGAAGCTTTAAATGATATTGCTGCCAGACTTAAAGACATTGTTGAGAAAAACGGAGAAAGCAGCGTTGTTTCTACATCCCACAGCTTTTCCGGCTACAGCAAGTGGCTGACTTTCCCCCTCGGTTCTCCGAATAACATCGGGCATCAATCTTCTTGTAATGCCGCAGGCATCGCGGGCCGTAATTTGGTTTTCGGTAAAGGTTTTGACGGCGCAGGAAAGATGGAACCGGATTATGCCAATTTGCGTTACTTAATCCTGATTGGACGCTCCATGGGAGCTTCGATGGGCGCTCTTCATACTTTAAATCAAGCCAGAGAAAACGGCGCCAAAGTAGTCGCAATTGATCCTCGAATGCCCGACATTGCTTACGGAGATGCCGACTGGGTCGCTATCCGTCCGGGAACAGACGGTGCTTTCGTAGCCTCATTGATTAACGAGATGATCACACAAGGCACTGCGGATCTTTCTTTCATTGAAAAACATACCAACGGTGCTTATCTAATTAAAGAAGACGGACAGCCTTTAACTCAGAGTGAAGTTCGTCCTAACGGCAGTAAATCCATGTACGTTGTAATGGATTCCAAAGGTAATATCTCGTTCCGCGGGCTCAAGAAAAATGAAAAAGGAATTGTTGTTGGATTCGATGAAGATCCTGCTTTTAGAGCCGATCTCAACGCCAACTCAACCGTTAACTTAGCTGACGGGACCAGCATTCCGGTGAAGACCGCCTTTGTTCTTGTGAAAGAGAAAATGGCCGAGTACACACCTGAAAAAGCTTCTGAAATCACTGGAATTCCTGCCGGAACTATCCGCCGAATCGCTAAAGAATTTGCCAATTTCAAAGGCGTTATTGATGATGGTTGGTACAGTTCCAAAAACGGTACTGATGTACAGCTTTATCAATTAATCAGCATCGCTAATACCATCAGCGGAAACATTGATGCTAAAGGTGGTTTGGTTGTGACTGCAGGGGCTGGCTTGAAGGTTCCAAGCGTGTCAGCCGGTAAAGGCCCGAACGGCGAAACATGGAAAATGGCGCCGGAAAAACGTATCGACAAGATTGTTTATCCTGATGCTGCTGGAACTTTTAAAGTCGCCCTTGAAGCTGCTGTAACCGGCAAACCGTATCCGGTCAAAGCTGCATTCTTCGTTGGTACAACGATGTTCCACCGTGAAGCAAACTCTCAGGAGCTGGCCGATCATCTGAAGAAACTGGAACTGTGTGTCGTACAAGATGTTCTTCCGCAAGAAATCGTGGACTATGCTGACTATGTTCTTCCGGCTACTTACTTCCTGGAAAGAAAAGACATATCCGGTGTTAAATGGGCATTGAACGGTTCTATTTATTTGTCAGACCCGCAACTCACACCGCCTAAAGATTGCGACGCACGCCATGACGTGTGGATCCTTCTTGAAGTTCTTCGCAGAGCTTTTCCGGAAAGAGCTGAAAGAGTTGGTTATAAAGAATGCAAGACGGCTGAAGAGTTCAATCAGTATTTCGATGCATTTGCACAACGGGGGTACGACAAACTTGTTGCCGACTGTGAGAAAGCTGTTCCGGGGTGGGGCAAGCAAATTCGCGAAGATATGGCTACTAAAGGATGGTCCACTATCAAGCCCAAGGTTTATGACGTCTATCCATATAAAAAGCCTTTCGGAACACCTTCCGGAAAAGCTGAAATCTACTCATTTAAGAGCGTTTCAAATCCGGCTTGCTCAAAAGCTATCGCTCCTATTACCGGGTATATTCAATCACCGGCTTACACGGCACCGAAATCTAACAGCAACGAGTTTGTTTTGGTCTCCGGTAAGAATTGCCAAACCTGTTCCGGCTTGAATATGTTTACGGAGCCCACACGTTACTTAGGCGACAGAACTGTCTGGATGAATCCGGAAGATGCCGCAAGGTTGGGCATCAAAAACCATGAAATTGTTGAGATCGAGGGTATTGATACCAAGGCGAAAGGTCGTGCCGCCATCACAGTGACTAAAAAAGTTATTCCGGGTTCAGTCTTCGCATTCGGATTCTCCGGCGGTGTGAGAACAAAGAACTTGCTCGATCCTAACTATCAATTTGTCAAAGAAGGAATCAACTCCCACTGGTTCTCCACGGGATACGCTCAGCCCTTCTTCGGCAACGTGGCTAATAACAGCTCTGTTCGAATCAATAAAGTGAGAGGCTAGAAATGGCTGTAAAAACAAAACAACTAGCACATCTGTTTGATGCAACCCAATGCATCAGCTGCGGAGCCTGCATCTTGGCCTGCTCCCAGACTAATTTCCCGGAAATGATGAATAGAAATATTCCGGGAACAAACCTGCCGGCTTCTAATATCAAGATTTATCGCTCTGAAACGAACCGTCCGGTCAATCTTCTGGTTCAGTGCCAGCAGTGTGAAAATGCTCCATGCGTAAAAACATGCCCGTTCGGTGCCAATTATTACGATGAAAACGGTTTGGTCCGCAACGATCCGAGCAAGTGTGTCGGCTGCAATTACTGCATTGCCAGCTGTCCGTACGATGCCAGATGGTCTCATCCTGACAGCGGGCTGCCGGTCAAATGCATTAGCGAAGGCTGCATGAAGTTAATTCAAGACGGTCAGCAGCCGGCCTGTGTACAAGCCTGTCCGGCTGAAGCCAGATTATTTGGAGATGTTCTTGATCCAAAGAGCGAAATTTCTCAAAAAATTGCTTCCTGTCGTACAGAATTGCTTATGCCTAACAAAGGCACGAAGCCTAACTTTTACGTAGTGGTGTCAAAATGATTGAATTAACCTCACTTACACCTCAGCTTCAGGCCGCCCATTGGGGTTGGACAATTGCCATATTCCTGTGGCTTGTGGGTTTAGCAGGCATGGGATTTTTCTTAAATTACTGGATTCGTCAAAAAAACTTTGTTTATGTTTTGACTGTCTCAGGCATTGTAGGCACTCTCTTGGTTGTCAGCCATTTGGGTCGAATGCTGAATTTGCCGATCGCCGTATTTAGCTCCATAATGGATCTGGCGCTCAACCTTCAGTCATGGATGCTAATCGGGATTTGCTTATTGTCAATCTTGTGTATCGCCTCTGTCTTCTATTCTTTGATTTGCGCCGGTATTTTGTTTAAAGGAGAGAAGTGGCAGGCAATGGCACACTCTGATTGGTTCAACGGTATCTTTGCATTGCTCGGTGTGTGCTGCACGATTTATTCCGGCTTTTTGCTGACTCAAGCAGTAGGCATTTCTCTTTGGAATACAGCCTTGATTCCGTTGCTATGGATCATGTCCGGTATGGCAAGTTCTATCGGCTGTATCGAATTGCTCATGATCTTCAAACTGATCAATCCTGACACTGTTCGTTGGAGCCGCAGAACTGCCTTCTGGGTTGAAATCGCAGAATTATTCACAATTTTTGCTTTCGTCCATGTTGCTCTGGGTTCCGCTTTGACGGGCGCAAGAGCAGGTGCTGAAAGTCTTATCAGCGGACCTCAGTCAACGATGTTCTGGTTTGGTGTGATTATTTTTGGTTCAGTGATTCCTCTTTTGCTGAATCTGCTGACTAGAAGCCACAAGATTTTAGCTTGCAGTGCTGTCCTGGGCATTATAGGAGCACTCTTGCTGAGAGCATCTATTCTCTTTGCCGGTTATTACGATCCAATCATTTTCTAAGACTTCTCCTTAGAGCACAGGGCCGCCTTCGGGCGGCCTTTCTACTATTTGCAGCGAAAAAATTAAATCTTATGAGAGCCTTCTCTAGGAAGATAAAGTTCGTGCTCCAGAATGTAGTTCTGGATGTTTGGATCAAGGCCGACGATAGGTGAGCTTCGAGAGGGTTCTTGAAAAAGAGCTTGACGAATTGCAGAAGAAGAGACATCCAGTTCCGGAAGATTCAGAAGAAAAATTTCTCCGAACGCCGAGCATTCTTGAGAATCTTGGGCGGGGATAACTTTGTATTTCCCTTCATAGGGATCTGAAAAAGCTATTCCGTTTCTTTTGAAGACTGCTAAGTTTGTTAATTCCGGGAACCTTTGCCACTGAATCCAGGTAGTCAAGTTGCGCCACTGGTCGGCCCCCATTACAAAAAATAATTTACAGGTCGGTCCGTATTGCTTTCTGAAAGAGAAAATCGTATCAATGGAATAAGATTGCCCTGCACGCTCCAGCTCTCGTGTATCAATTCTTAGATGAGCACTATAAGGAGCGAAGGCAATTTTCAGCATCTCCAGACGATCTTCGTCCGATGCTCTGGCCGTTTTTTGCCAGGGGCGAGTAGGGACTAAATAGAGTTCGTCAAGATTAAGCTGTGACTTTGCTCCTAAAGCCATTTGAATATGAGCTGTGTGAACAGGGTCGAAACTTCCGCCGAAGATGCCGATTCTCATGAGAACTATTGAGCCTTAAGGGGAATGCTGACAGAGATGATCTGGTCGACGGTATCATTGTCGAGCTTGATGCCGAATAAACCTGCCACGTTGTATCCGGGGCGATCTGAGGGTAAAAGACTGAACCAATATTTCCACTGGGTCTCTTCGTTTTCTGCTGAAATTTCCGGAAGTATTAGGCTCTTTAATTGCTTGGAAGTTTCGTTGATGAATATGCCGTTGATTGATACTTCCCGGTAGGCCTCAGGAAGAAGCGGGCACATTTGCGCAGGATCATTAAGCTTCTGAAGTCTTACCTCAGAAATTTCGCCTCTGCTGCCGACTGTCAGCCAAATATTCTGAAAGAATGGTTCTTGCGGCTCTTCTTCTTTTTCTTCCGACTTCTTCTTAGCTTTTACTTTTTGCTTAATCTCAGGAACCGGAGCGGAATAGCAAAGGAAAGGGGTCTTATCCTGGGTAAAGTGAAGTTCTCCTCCCAAAACATGAATTGCGATGGAAAGAGGTGTTTGGCCGAGGATTACGTCAAAAACTCCGAGCTGGAGGTAGCTGCCGATATTTTCCTGTTGATCAAAAGTCGGAGAGGCAAGATCGGCAGGATAGGAAAAAGGAGCGGGCGTTTTATCGTTGTTCGGAGGTACTACTTTCGGAACAACAGTTTGTGCAGCTGCGCTTGCAGAGAATACAGCTGCACAAAAAATAGAAAAAATTCGTTTTTTAAAGTTCATTTAAAGAGCGCGGTGGCCGATGTCTTTTCGGAATTGACATCCGTCAAAGTGGATCTTTTCAGCTGTACGATAAGCTTTGTCATGTGCTTCTTTTAAAGTGCTGCCTAAGCCGACGCAGCAAAGCACGCGTCCGCCTGAAGTAACGATTTCTTTCTTATCGTTCAATTTAGTACCCGCATGGAATGTCTTAGTGGAATCATCTTCCGCAGGAATTCCTGTGATGACATCACCTTTACGCGGAGAAGCGGGGTAGCCTTCTGCAGCCAAGACCACGCCGAGAGCTGAACGAGGATCCCACTCAACTTTAACTTCGTCAAGCTTACCGTCTATACCTGCTTGAACGAGCTCTGCAAAATCGCTCTTGAGACGGGACATGATAGGCTGAGTCTCAGGGTCGCCGAAACGGCAGTTGAATTCCAAAGTTTTTACGGTTGGTTTACCTTCTTTGTCTTTGTCAATCATCAGGCCGGCATACAAGAATCCTGTATAGCGGATGCCGTCTTTTGCCATTCCTCTAACAGTCGGAAGAATAATTTCTTCCATTGTCTTGTCATGGATTTCTTGAGTGACGACGGGAGCAGGAGAGTAGGCACCCATACCGCCGGTATTCGGGCCCTTGTCATCATCGAGAAGTCTCTTGTGGTCTTGGCTGGAAGCCATCGGAACGACATGCTCGCCGTCAACCATTACGATGAAGCTTGCTTCTTCGCCGGTTAAAAATTCCTCAATGACGATTCTTGCGCCTGCGTCCCCCAGCTTGTTTTCGCCAAGCATGAAGTCAATAGCATCATGGGCTTCTTGTTCAGTTAAAGCAACAATGACGCCTTTGCCTGCGGCAAGACCGTCTGCCTTAATAACAATCGGGGCGCCCTTTTCATTGACGTACTGATGAGCTTTTTCGATATCAGAGAAAGTTTGATATTCAGCCGTTGGGATGTTGTGTCTCTTCATAAAGGCTTTAGCAAAGTCTTTAGAAGATTCCAATTGAGCAGCTGCTTGAGTCGGTCCGAAGATCCTTAAGCCTTTAGTTCTGAAGAGGTCTACCACGCCTTTGGCCAGGGGAGCTTCCGGTCCTACAACGGTAAATGCAATTCCATTATCAGCAGCAAAAGCGGCAAGCTCGTTCAAATCTTGAATCGGTAGATTTTCGAGTTTGGGCTCTAGGGCAGTTCCCGCATTGCCGGGAGCAACATAAACTTTAGAGACGTTTTTAGATTGGGCAAGTCTCCATGCCAAGGCATGTTCTCTGCCGCCGCTTCCAATAACAAGAATATTCATTTTGACCCTGAGAAAGTAATTTTTAGAAATTATTCAATAACAGCTGTTGTGAAAACTTGCTGAACGTCGTCGAGATCTTCGAGAGCATCCAGAAGTTTCTGCATTTTTTCGCCTTGTTCGCCGGATAGAACTGTCTCTGTGTCGCTCTTCCATGTAACTTCAGCAACTTCAGGTTTCCAGCCTTTAGCTTCAAAAGCAGCATTGACTTCTTCGAAGGCCTGCGGAGAGCAGATGACTTCAATGGCGCCTTCTTCATCAGTGATGACGTCGTCAGCACCGGCTTCCAAGGCGACTTCCATGACTTCGTCTTCGCTCAGGCCGGGAGCAAACAAGAAGTAGCCGCAGTGCTTGAACATAAAGGAGACGCTTCCGTCAGTACCGAGGTTCCCGCCGTTCTTTGAAAGGACATGTCTGACATCGGCAACAGTACGAGTTTTGTTGTCTGTCGTGCAGTCAATAATAAGAGCTGCGCCGCCGACACCGTAACCTTCATAACGAATTTCTTCGTAGCTTACGCCTTCTAATTTGCCGGTTCCCTTAAGAATAGCGTTGTTAACGGTGTCTTTCGGAACGTTGGCACCTCTGGCTTTAAGAAGAGCGAGTCTAAGGCGAGGATTGCTGTCTGCATCTCCTCCGCCAAGACGAGCGGCAACAATAATTTCACGAATCAACTTTGTCCAAATATTGGAACGCTTTGCGTCTTGACGGCCTTTTCTATGTTGAATATTGGCCCATTTGGAATGTCCGGACATTCTTAGAATCCTTCTTAAAATTTAGATAAACGATTATTTTAGTGTTTTTTACTTTGAAAAATGTCCGCCGTGAAGAAAGTCTTTGAAAACAACGAGGCATCTTTTCGAGAGGTAGAACTTAGGAAGGCTTTTCTAGTCGAAAGGATTTCTTTTGTTCCGATGAAGAGAGTCTAAGACTATTCTATTAGGTATTAACCCTGTTAATTAATGTAAAAATTGTGATTTTATGCCATGCTTCACAAGATTTTACAAAACGTTTCAGACAGCGTGCAGGAGAAATGAAATGAAGACGTTTGAGTTTGCCTACGGACAAGGCAAAAAATCTTTTGCTTTGGAAGAAGAAAGAATCATTAAAGAGGTTAGGACTGAACCTTTCGAGCCTATCAAAGATCTGAAAGCAGCGATTCATGATGTGCTTTATAACCCGGTCGGTCTTCCTCCTATCGATCAAATCGTTAAGCCCGGTCAAAAGGTTGCTTTTATCTGCAACGATTTGACCCGAGTTGCAAATTCATTTGAATTCATGCCGATTCTTCTTGATGAAATGAACAAGCTTGGCGTAAAAGACGAGGATATGCATATTCTCTTCTCCCTCGGCACACACCGCGCAATGACTCATGAAGAAATGGTTAAAGCCGTGGGCGAAAACGTAGCTTCCAGAGTAAAGATGTACAACAGCATCTCTACTCAGACGGAAGACTTCAGATATTTTGGAACGACTTCCCGCGGTACTCCTGTCTGGATTAATAAGCATATTTGCGACGCAGACCACGTCATTTTGACAGGAAGCATCGTTCATCACTATTTCAGCGGTTACGGCGGGGGTAGAAAAGCTATCCTCCCAGGCTGTGCTGCTATGGAAACCGTTCGAGTTAACCACAGCTTCATGCTCCAGCCGGAAGCGGCAATCGGCCGTATGGACGGCAATCCCTGCTATGAGGATCAGGTAGAAGGCGTAAAGCTTTTTGCAAAAGGACGTTCTCTCTTCTTATTTAATGCCGTCCTCAATGCTCATCATCAGATCTTGAAAGTCTTTGCCGGCGATGTCTTCAAAGCTCACAGAGAGGCTTGCAAGTTTGTTGATAAGGTCTACGGTTGCGAAATTCCTGAATTGGCCGATATCGTTGTTGCTTCCTGTGGCGGTTATCCGAAAGACATTAACGTCTATCAAATGCAGAAGACAATGGACAATGCCGTTTGTGCGGTTAAGCAAGACGGTGCCGTTATTCTGTTTGCCGAGTGTGTGGAAGGAAGCGGTTCTGCCGTGTTAGAAGAAACCTGCAAGCGTTTAGGTTCTCCGGATGCTATCAAGGCAGAATTGGAGAAGAACTTCCAAATCGGCGCGAACAAAGCTTTTGCTGTTACTCGTCTGATGAAAAAAGCTAAGTTCTATCTTGTATCTAGTCTTGATCGAAAGATGGCTAGAGAAATGTTGTTTGAGGGAGCCTACGATACTTTTGAAGAAGCTCTGGCCGCTGCTGAAGCAAAGATCGGCAGAAACGGAAAAGTTATTCTCATGCCGGAGGGAAGCCTGACAGTACCTCGCCTTAAGGAGTGATTGACTACCAACTTCTCGGTAGAAGAGCAGTACTATTTTTTGGGTAGAGACGGACATCACAATCCGTCTCTTTTTGTTTACTTATTTTTCTTTTCCTTACATTATTTCTAAGCGTTATAGAGGTAACCGATCTAAGACAATCATCTAATAGACTTTGTTTCAATTTTTCCGATGATTCTTGATACTTGTGGTCGAGAAATCTTCTCTTCGAATTTCAAAATATTCTATTTTTTCTTCAAAACCCCAGAGTTATCGGGGGTTTTATTTACTTAAAGCTATAAAAATTAATAACTGATAGTTTTTATCAAGTTTGTAAAAATTTAAGAAAATCCGCCTTAATAATTTTCAATTAAGGATAAATTTGAGCGATAACCCTTACAACATTAGTCTTATTCTTCATCCGTTTTCCTTAACTTAAACTGAACTTGGTATTTCGATTCCCCACCAGTATCGAGTACCAACCCTATACCTACAGAGGCTGATTTATTTGTGAAAGATAGACGTTCGCTGATCATCGCGCCTCACAAGGAGAAATTAATGTTAAAAGAGACACGATTGACAAAAATTGGGCTTGGCATTGCAGCGACAATGACAGCATTTTGTGTCTATGCCGCTAACGGCCAGCCGCTTCCGGCTCCGAAAGTTGACGCATTGACTCAGAAGGTCTGGGATAATCCTGACGTGACCGAGCAATCAAAAGGCATCCGGACATTGCAAGACTACATAGTCCAAGAAAAGGAAATGTGGGATTACATATTCGAGAATCACCCGATCTTTGCTACTTACGGCAAAGACGGACGTGTTATCGGTACTCCGGTTATTTCTTCCCGTGGTTCTGAGTATTTGGGAGAAGGCAACGCTCAGAAATATTCCGCACACCAGCCGGGCAAACGCCCAATGGCATCTCAGTATCGCTTAGGTCAACGCTCAATTCTTGACTTTCCGAATAAATTCGTAGGTCCTGAAAAGTGCGGTGAATGCCACGCTATTCAGTACGAACAATGGAAACGTTCCCGTCATGCCAAGACCGTTAGATTCCCGGGAGAACATCCTGAAGTGGATAACGATCTGAAGAAGAAGCTGTATGGAACGGAAGCTTCTATTCTTCCTGACGGTATTACAGCAGACGTTATCTACGCTACCATCGGTACACCGCGTACTAAATACGGTTTTATCGACGGATGGCTCGTTCGTGGTTCCTATCACGTTCGTGACGGTCTTCTGAAAGACGGTACAGGCAGTATCGTTGCCGGCGGTAACCAGATGTCCCGCGGCTGGGCTGAATGGCTTACACCTGCAAAGGCAAAAGAAATTCAGAAACTGATTCCTGACTTCCCAACAGAACTCAACCAGTTCGGTCCCTCAGCTTCTCATCAGTGGGGTATGACTTCCTACGGTTCTACCTATGAAGGCAAACTTCTTGTTCAGGCTGCTTCTTCTTACTGTGAAGTCTGCCACGCATTCAAGTTTGACTTTAAGGATAAGAGAGAATTCTTTGCCGCTTTGGGTAATCCGAAAGAGCTCCAGAAGCACACAATTTCTCGCGGTATCGCTTGTGAAGAGTGCCACGGTGAAGGCGGCCACTTGATTGGCAACACCAACAACATGAGCACTAACTGCGACCGCTGCCATCAGCGCTTGAACTTCATCGAAGATGAAGTCGATCGTCCTGACGCTAAGGGTAAATTGGAAAAAGCTTTCAATGCTAAGACAAAATCTTCCTGCCCGTCTTGCGGTACAGAAGGCGCACAGCTCTTCATGTCTAAGCACTATGAAAAGGGTATGCGCTGCGTAACTTGCCACGATCCTCATGAAGTGACAAGTAACGACTGGACATCCGGTACTACCCGTCCGGCTATCCGTCAGACTTGCCAAGACTGCCATAAGGTTCAGGCAGAAATGGCCTCCAAGGCTGATACACACAGCAAGGTTGATTGCATTGCATGTCATATGCCGTTCACAATGAGCTGCGAAAACTTCACAGCTATTCAGCGTCCGGATATGGCCGGTTTCGATGCCGTTCGCCGTTCTCACCTCTTCAAGATCATGGTCGACCCAGAGAAGAAGATGATGAATCCGGGTCCGGGACAAACCCGTGATGCAAGCTCTAAGGGCTGGCGTATTGCTCGTGACGAAGAAGGCCACGGTTACGTTGACTTAATGTGGAGCTGCGCAAGAACTTCTATCGCCGATTTCACAGTTACAGAAGGAAAAGGCTGCCATAGTCCATTCCAGTCCGAACTGGATCAAGGTCTCATTTACCAAGACCAGAAGGAAATCTATGGTGAAGTTATGAAGTGGCAGAACCCAATTAAGGAAAGCCATCAGAAGAATGTTGATGCCATGACACGTATTAACAAGTTGCTTGAAGTCACTAAGCTGACTCCGGAACAAAGAACGGAAGCTATGCTTCTCATTGACAAGGCCGGAGAAATCATTAAGCAAGTTGAAGAAGACGGTTCTTGGGGTGTCCATGCCTTCAACTACACAAAACAGCGTGTAGAAACAGCTGAGGCATATCTCACCAAAGCTCAGTCAATCATTGACAAGGGCGGTTACAAGGCCATCAAAGCTGAAAATACAGTGACAAAGTAATTTAAAACCCAGTGTCACATTTACTTCGGACCTTCGGGTCCGAAGTGAAAACGGGACAAAAAATGATAAACAAGTTATTCAAATTAGTTGCAGTTTCTTTTCTTTGCCTTTATTCGCAAATCAATTTTGCGGGCGGAGGTGGAGAGCCGGTGGAGGCGCCGGTTTACGATGAACTTCTGAATCAAATCTCAATGCGTGAAGCAGAGATGCTTTGGGAGTCAGGAGTCCCTTTCTTTGATGTTAATACGCTGGAGATTTGGACCCAGGGATACATTCCCGGTGCTAAATTCTTTAACGTACGAAACTGGAAAGATCTTCTCCCGAAAGACAAAGATAAAACCATCGTGTTTTATTGCGTCAACAGACTCTGCACTGCAAGTGAGATGGCAGCAAGAGAAGTGATGAAGCTGGGCTATACCGACGTTCGTCAGATGCCTGACGGAATTGAAGGTTGGAAGCTTTCAGGTCGCAAGATTGAAAGACCGTAACTTGATAAACCCCATTTCTAATCCCCCACCAAAAATCATTTGAAAGAAACACTATGTCAATTTTCACCAAATCTATTTTGTCTGCTGTTTTAGCCGTCGCATTTGTCGGAACAGCCGTTTCACAAGAGCTTTCCCAGGATGCAAAAGAGTCCTATAGCCTTGGTGCTTCATTAGGTAACTACCTTTCTTCCCAGGCTTATAAACAGTCTGAATTGGGTGTTCCTGTCAACATGGACCAGGTAATGGAAGGTCTGACAGATGCGCTGAAAAACAAGTCTAAGCTCACTGAAGAAGAGATCATCACAGCTTTAAATGCTAGAGCTGAAAAGTTGAACAAGCTTCATGAAGCTAGAGTCAAGCAGGCAAAAGAGAAAAACAAAGCTGAAAGCGAAGCTTATTTAAACAAAAATAAGGCTCGCAAAGGCGTAAAACAGCTTGAATCAGGTCTGCAGTACGAAGAATTAAAGGCCGGTACAGGAGCTGCTCCGAAGGAAGAAGACATAGTGACGATGGACTATGTCGGCAAGCTCGTAGACGGAACTCCTTTCACTAATCCGGAAGGAAAGACCGTTGAGGAAAAAGATGTTGTTATGACTCTTATCCCGGGCTTTAAAGAAGGTCTGTATCAAATGAAGGAAGGCGGCAAAGCTATTTTTGTTATTCCGGCCAGCCTGGCTTATGGCGAAGAAGGAGCAGGTCCAGTTCCTCCGGAATCCGCTTTGGTTTTTGAAGTGACATTGAAAAAGGTCGAAAAACCCGGAGCTAATAAATCTGCCGACGGGCAATTGCCGGCCGGACATCCTAAAGTAGAAGGAAACCGTCCGAAGATGGCATGGCCGCACGGCTAATGAAATAACTAATTCTAATGAAGGGAGTCTTCCCGACATTAAGTTTTAGAAGCTCTGAAGCAATTTCTTTGCGTAAGCAGCCGATAAGAGTTTCAGAGCACTTAGCTCAAAAGAATTATTGACAGACCAATCTCGTCCGTTATGGAGAATCACCGTGAGTAAAAACATCGATAGAAGAACATTTCTAGCCGGTACAACCGCGGGTTCCTTAGTTTTGTTAACCCTGGGAGGCTGTAAACCCGGAGACGACAAAAAGGCAGCCAACACTGCAGTTCAAACTGCGGTAGCAGCAGAGTCAGGCAGTGCCCAGCCTCATCCAGTTTATGGAATGGTCTTTGACCAGAATAAATGTATTGGATGCGGCGAGTGTAAGGATGCATGTAACGAAGCCAACAATCTTCCTCCCGGAATTTCAAGGCTTTTGTTGGAGCGTCAGACCACCCATATTCCGGGGACAACTTGTCCGATTTGCGGAGGTCCCGGAGACTGCGACTGTGAACGCGTTTATGTTCGAGTTTCCTGCCAGCAGTGTCAGGATGCACCTTGCGTAAGAGTATGTCCTACCGGTGCAGCGCACCGCGATCCGAAGACAAATATCGTGACTATGGATCCGGATCGTTGCGTAGGCTGCAAATACTGCATTGCGGCATGCCCGTACAATGTCCGTTTCATCAATTCTCAAACTAAAGTTGCCGATAACTGCAACTTCTGTTTGGATACCAGGTTGAGTAAAGGGCTGGAGCCTGCATGTGTTAACGCATGCCGTCATGGCGCCTTATATTTTGGCGATCTAAATGACCCTCAAAGTATTATCAGCAGGTTGCTGCGTGTCAAGGATACGGTACGAATTCGTGCCCATTTGGGAACGAATCCGAACCTGAGATATGTCCCTGTCACTAAACAAGGAGTCTGATTATGCTGGATTTCACTATTGGTCTATCCGAAGGCGTAGCATGGCCGTGGCCGATTGCCGTATATCTGTTTTTAGCAGGTATTTCCGGAGGTGCCGTAGCCATCGCTATTTGCTTAAATCTCTTCCGAGGAACACATCTAAATACTCCGATTATGAAAGCAGCTAGCTTGATCGGCTTTATTAAGATCGTTCTCGGGATGATCTGTCTTGTCCTTGACTTAACTAATCCGCTCTTTTTCTGGCGTATTCTTGTTTACTACAATCCAACCTCAGTGATGAGTATCGGCGTGATGGCACTTCTTTTCTACATCCCGTTGGTATTCGTATTGATGTGCGTTTCTCTGCAAACAGAAATTACGTCATTTAGTTGGCTCAAATGGCTTGATCCCATTATTAGTTTCTGTGCCAAATTTAGAGTTATCTTAGATTGGCTCGTTCTAATTTTGGCAATTGCAATTTGTGCCTACACCGGATTCTTGATTTCTGCTCTTATCAGATTCCCTCTGATCAACACTGCTGTTCTTCCTGCTTTGTTCGTTGCTTCCGGCTTTTCTGCCGGTTGTGCAGCTACCAAGGTTCTTGCAGCTTGGTTGTTCGGTGCAGATCGTCATGGAAAAGATCTTCATGTCCTTCACGCTGCTGAATGGCCGATTATGGCGGTAGAAGCAATGTGCTTGTTGATGATTATGGTTGCTCTGGTCAGCGGCAATGCTGCTGCCCAAGCTGCTTCCGTAGCCTTTACAACAGGTATTTGGTCACAAGTATTCTGGATTGGGGCCGTGGGCGTTGGTTTCCTCGTTCCATTGGTTCTGAGCTTCTTCGGAAGCAAAGCATTCAGAGACAGTGCGGGTGCTTTCTATACATCAGGCATTGCGGCTATCTGCGGCATGATGTGCTTGCGCCTCTTCATCATCTACGCCGGCCAGATCAACGGCATGTAATTAAAACAACTCTGTGCTCGGAACACTTTCTCAGCACAGAGTTCCTCTTTTGGAGACCCCTCTGCACCGTGTAATAAGGTGAAAAGGGTTCAGAAATAGCTTATGAAAAAAATTTTTAGTCTTTTAGCCGTCGCTGCTTGTGTCTTAGTTATCGGAGGCTGTTCTTCCGAAAAAGAAACCAAAACTTTTTCTCCTGCGGCTTTTACAAAACATGACCGTTGTCTTATTTGTGGCATGGTTATTCTCAACTATCCCGGAGCGAAGGCTCAGGTTTATGTAAAGGGCGAAAAAGAGCCGCTTAAGTTCTGCTCGGTAAAAGACGGTTTCGTTTATTCCTTGCAGCCGGAAAATGCCAAAAAAGTAGAGGCTTTCTTCGTGAGTGATTTCGGAAATACCAAAGATGTTCCTTTACACGAAAAAATGCTCTTAGCTGAAAAAGCCGTCTATAACGCCGGCTCAGACGTCCGAGGAGCAATGGGTAAATCTATCCTGCCTTTCGCAAACAAAGAAGCAGTTGAAAAATTTACCAAAGAGCATGGCGGAAAAATCGTTAATTATTCTGAAGTTAACCTAGAACTTCTGAAGTCATTAAAAGGTCATTAATGACGTTAAGAGTTTTCGCTCTTATCCTTGCGCTTCTTGCACCAGCTGCGGGAAGCGCAGAATTGCAGGCGGATTCTGCAGCAAGCTTGGAAAAAGCTCTGAAATCGTCTGTGCCGGGGGACACTATCACTCTTGCTTCAGGCATTTATGAAGGCAATTTCTCGATCACCAAAAGCATTGTCTTAAAAGGAACCGAGAAAGCCGTGATTGATGGCGGCGACATAGGTTCTTGTCTTGTAGTTGAGGCTGATAACGTCACCCTTGAAAATCTTTCTCTGCAGAATTGCGGAAAAGATTTATATGAACGACAGAGCGGCGTTCTTATAAAAGAAGGCTTCAGCGGCATCGATATTAAAAACTTGAAAATCAATACCGCTGGATTTGGAATTCGAGCTGATAAAGCTTCAGATATCAAAATCTCCGGATGTGAGATTCGTGGATACAAACGCCGTCATGTTTTAGATCGCGGAGACGGTGTTTATTTCAATTATGTTAAAAACGCTAAGCTCGTAAACAATCGCGTGCTCTATACAAGGGACGGCTTTTATTTCGAAAATACCGACAAAACCTTATCGGAAGATAATTATTTTGCAGCTCTGCAGTACGGGATTCACTATATGTACACCCGAGGTGACTCGGCTTTTAACAACGAAGCAGAGGCGTGCATCGGCGGATATGCCGTTATGAGTTCTGAAAGAGTTCGAGTAGCTGACAATACCAGCAAGCGTACCGTTGAGTTCGGAATTCTTCTTAACGAGAGTGATAAATCGACGGTCGAAAATAATCATGTGACTAAAGTCAAAAATCCGAGAGGGAAGGCTTCATTGGATACCGAAGGAAAAGGCCTCTTTATCTATGGAGGAGGGACAAATACGGTTGACGGCAATACCTTCGAGGAATGCGAGATTGGGGTGGGAGTTGCCATGGGCGGAGAAGGAACGATTCTTTCTCGCAACCGCTTTATCCATAACCGTCAGCAGGTTCGCTACGTTGGCTCCGGTTCAGTTGAATGGAGTATTAACGGAGTAGGAAATTTTTGGAGCAATTATCAAGGCTGGGATTTAAATCAAGATGGAATTGGAGACCAAGCTTATCAGCCGAACGATTCTCTCGACAGGCTATTTTGGATGTATCCGCAAGCTCGGTTCCTGATGGACAGTCCTTTGGCTTCTCTTCTTCGTTATTTGAATGCTCAGTTTCAATTAGATAAGGGAAAAGGGATCGTGGATTCAAACCCACTAATTCAAGATCCGTTAAAACCAAAAAAGGATTGGCCGGTAAGTTCCAATTAAATGAAACAAGCTGAGCCGGATGCCTCGATGAGAAAAATTCTGCTAAAACGTGGTTTAGAGCTTATTAAAACAGAAGTAGCGAAAAGAAGATGACAGCAATTGAATGCCAAGATATTTCATTAAAGCGCGGGAAGGTATGTATCTTCAAAGACATCTCTCTTTCAATCAAGAGAGGGCAATTCGTGGCACTAATCGGGCACAATGGAGCCGGTAAATCTTCTTTAATAAAAATCTTATTAGGCCTCATTGCTCCTTCCTCCGGGACGGTGTCGGTTCTTGGAACTAAACCAGGATCGGCAGCTAAAAAAATTGGATATTTACCTGAGAATGTCAGTTTCTATGAAAACTTGACTGTTCAAGAAAACTTAAATTACTTTGCAGACCTCAAACAAGTTCCTAAGGCACGGATTCAGGAACTTATTGAGACACTCCGACTTGCCAGAGTATCTAATCAGAAAGTTTCTCTGTGCTCCAAGGGCCAGCGTCAGCGTCTCGGCTTAGCTCAAGCCTTATTAACTAAACCGGAATTGTTATTTTTAGATGAGCCCACCGTGGGACTTGACCCCTTGGCCTCTGACTTGATGTACAGCGAGTTAGTTAAATTAAAGAATAGCGGCAGCACAGTAGTAGTGTGTACCCACGAACTTTTGTTGGTAGAAGATTTTATCGATCGTGCGGTTATTTTATGCAACGGCGTGAAAGTAGCAGACGGTACTGTCAGAAGCTTGAGCGAACAATTTGATGTCCCCTATGAGATGGTTTCTTCAAAGGCAGTTGATACAGCTCGTACGGACCCAAAACTTTCTTCCTTCCTGAGAGAAAACCGCTTGTTTTGTCCAGCCAATAAGCTGGAGAAAGTTCAAGAGTATTTAGAGATGAAATACGACATCAAGAGTGTAGGCGTGGTAGCCCCTTCGCTTCTAGACATATATAAAAAAGCCATAGGAAAGGGGAGGCTTGAGTAATGAAAGCGGCTTCTACTTGGGTTATTGCCTGTAAAGAATTTAAAGACACAGTACGCAGTTTCTGGCTTCTGGTTGGATCCTGTCTTTTTGTTCTGACATCGTTATCCGTCATATACGGAGTGGCTGCTTTAGGAGGAGATTTTAGCTTCAGACCTCTTCCTTCTGTAATGAATTCCTTGCTAATGCTGGACGTATTTCTTATTCCCCTTATCGCCGTTCTGATGGCTTACGACGCTTTTGTAGGAGAAAAGGAGCAAGGAACTCTGCTTTTGCTTTTGACTTATCCGATTAGCCGGACTGCATTACTCGTTGGAAAACTCTTAGGACAAGGGTTTGCATTCGGTTTATGCCTCCTTATCGGCTCTTCTGTGTTACCAATTCTGTCAGCAGTCCATTTGCTGCCTTATGACTTGACAGAAGTGGGTAAACTGACTTTTGCCTTGGTTATTTCCGGTTGGCTATTAGGGCTGGTTTTTATTTTAATTTCATACGCAATTAGTCTTTGTGCCTCGACTAAAGCCCAGGCCTTGGCTGCATTACTTTTAATTTGGCTGATTTCAGTTCTTCTCTATGATTTGGGACTTCTGATTTTCACAATTGCCTTTGAAGGAAAAATCACCAATGAATTGATGAACATTTGTTTGATGATTAACCCTTCAACCCTGTTTAGATTGTTAAATCATGACCTACTTGAAGCTCAAGTTCTTAGTCAGAATGTTCTGCTGATGGGAATGTATTTGTGTATTTGGTTTGTTGTTTTCTTCTTGATTGATCGTTGGTTATTGGTAAGAAGAACGTACTAAAGGTTTTGAAAATGAAATTTTTACTTAAATCACTTTGCTTTTCTGCTGCCTTAACTTTCTCTTTACCAACTAATGCTCAGGCAATCTTTTCCCCCGGACTCTACAGTACGGGGGAAGCTCTGAAAAAACCAAGAGTGATGAAGCCATTTGTAGAGTTTTCCAAGGCACGTAAGATGCCGAACCTTAAAATCAAGAACCTCAAAGGAGAGCCCATTAATCTTGAATCTTTGAAAGGAAAGTTGGTTATCTTAAATGTATGGGCTACATGGTGTACTCCTTGTATTCGCGAAATTCCACAACTGGCCGAGCTGCAGAAGAAGTTGGCTGGTACGAATATTGAACTCGTGGGTGTATCTATCGATGCTAATCCGGCGGAAGTCGAAGAGTTTCTGAAGAAACAAAAACAGACGGACTTTAAAACTTGGTTTGATCCGACAACTTCCGTAGAGGCTGTAATGCCGATGGAAGTTGTTCCAACTAATTTTCTTCTTGATGCAAAGGGAAATTTGATCGGTTATCTTCCGGGCTTCCTTCCGTGGGATGATCCGACCATCCTTCCCTTTCTTAAAGAGTTGGAAAAGAAGTATGCAACGGTCACCAAATAAAAGATTTACAACTTTTTTGCAATACTGAGCGTAGAGCTCGGAACCTGGATGAGAGAGAGTTCCGACAGGAGTGTCCGATAGTCAGGCTTCTCAGAACTCTTTCACAAGGATAAGATAAGAAGGAAGAAAATATAAGACGGCAATTTGATTTAGGAAAATGGTTTTAAGGTTTAACAGAGAAACGAATGTGGGGCGTTTGCTCCTTATTTTCTGCATAAGTATTTTTTTTGCTTCTATTTCCAAAGTTTCTTTTGCCCTTCCGGATGACAGTCCGGTTAAATTAGCGGTAGTAAATAGTTATGATGCGGGCATATCGGCTAAGCACTTTAGCAATACTGTTGCAGCCATCCGTGCCGCAATTGCTCCTCGTCGTTTAGACATTCATTTCTATGATCAAGATGATTTCTTGAGGGATGCTGCTGAGAAGAAATTCGATCTTTCAATTGCCTCGAGTGGCTTGACCGCTATGATGAAGTCCTCCAGCGGAGGAATTTCTCTTCTGACGGCTATCAATAAATGGACTCCCGATCCGAATAGGGCGAATGCGGGCGTTATCATCACACACAAAGATAGAACCGACATCAATGATCTGGCCGACTTAAAGGGCAAAAAAGTTGGAGTTTCCAGTACGAAAGCCTTTGCGGGCTTTCTTGCAATCATGGGAGAGATTGACGCAGAGGGCTTGAATCCTAATAACTTATTCGGTTCAGTGATCACCACGCATCGACCGATGCCGGACCTCGTCAAGAGAGTATTGGACAAAGAAATTGAAGTGGCGTTTATCGCCAGCTGCATTCTGGAGAATATGGAGCGTAAAAACTTTGATGGTGACCTAAGTTCCATCAAAGTCGTTAATGAAAAATTTGACAATAATTTCTATTGTCGGCACTCCACGCATCTTTACCCCGGCTGGATGTTCTCCGTTCAGCCGACTCTCGATTCTTCTACTCTGCGAGCAATTACCATTAGCTTGCTGCAGCTCCCCGTCGATAAAGATGAGGGTGCTTATTGGACAGTGGCAAATGACTATGACCAGATGAATTTGCTCTTGGAGAAGTCTCAAGTCCGTTATTTAGAAGATAGAACTTTAGGCTGGCTTCTCCACTATTATCGTTGGTACTTCATCGCCGGCGGGGCTGCATTACTTCTGATTCTTCTTAATTCGATCTACCTTGGATTTGCAGTTAGAAGAAAGACTCATCAGCTGCAGAAGAAAAATCAAGAAAACGAAGAGTATGAGAGAGAAAACAGAAAGATTCAGGAAAGAATTGAAAATCTGGAAAAGACGAATTCCATCGCAATTATTTCTGCCATGGTTGCCCACGAGCTAAAGCAGCCTCTGGGAGCGATTAATAACTACTCAGAAGCGCTTCTTAGACAACTTAACCGGAATAAAAGTCCGTCGGAAAAAGTCCTTAAGGAGGCCCTTTCAGAAATCAAGGGTGAAAGCACGCGTGCTTCGGATATTATCGACTTCGTTCGAACTATCGGGAGAAAAGAAAGAAGGGAGAGAAAGAAATTTAATCTGGAGGGAACGGCCTCTAGAATTATCAGTTTAATGAAGCGATTAGGAAGACTTAACCTGAACTGCACGTTGAGCGGTGACAAAGATTTGATAGTTTACGCAGATCCTCTTAATGTAGATCTGGTTCTAATCAATCTATTAAAAAATGCGGAAGAAGCCGTGTCCGGGCAGCCTTCTCCAAAAATTAATGTTGAAATTACAAAGGTTGGGTCAACTGCTCAGGTGACAATCGAGGATAATGGGCCGGAAATGAGCGATGAAAAATTGGCCTCTCTGAGCAATCTTGGTCATTCAAGCAAAAAAGATGGTCTAGGATTAGGATTGGCAATTGTTAGAGAACTTCTAGAAGCCAACGGGGGTTCGCTTAAGCTCTCGAAGGTTCCCACAGGAGGTCTTCGCTGTGTAGTTACTTTGCCATTAGCTTTGGAGGATGAGGATGAACTTAGATAAGCTGCAGGAGAGTGCCCTTATCAGAATTGTGGACGATGATGATGCAATGAGGAAATCTTGGAGATTTCTAATTGAAGGCGAAGGCTGGCGTACTGTTTGTTATTCTTCTGCGCTGCGTTTTCTTGAAGAAGACAACCGTGAAGAGCCTGGTTGCGTTGTCTTAGACGTTCGAATGCCTGATATGAGCGGCATAGAACTGCAAAGAGTCATGATGCTGCAAAAGAATGGCTTGCCTATTATCTTTGTATCTGCTCACGGCGATATCGATATGGCCGTTCAAGCTCTCAAGGATGGCGCATCTGATTTTCTGCCGAAACCTGTCAGCGCTGACAGGCTTTTAGAGGCCATCGAGAAAGCGGTTAAGAAAGACTTAGAGCGCCGGAAAGAAAAGAAACTGGCTGAAGAAACCAGACAAGCTTTCAATACGTTGACGGCAAGAGAAAAGATGGTTGCCCGTAAAGTTGCCCGCGGTTTACTTAACAAACAAATCGGTGAGGAACTGAATATCAGTGAAAAAACTGTTCAAGTTCACAGAGGTGTGGTCTGCCGCAAACTAGGGGTCAAGAGTGCGGTAGGAGTCGCCAATATTCTCTCGATTATTAACGAGGAAGATTCCAGCTCTGAAGCTATTCGCTAGCCTTCTTTGAAAAGCCGTCCAAATGGTCGAAATACCCGGAAAGAGCAGGGAGAAAAAGGACTTTTAAAGCTTTTTCTGAAGCAGAATCTACCGAACCGGCCTGTTCAATTTTTTTTATCAGAGAATCTGGAAGGGAAGCCTTATGGCTTTCGGGAATGTGAACAGCAAGATAGGGCTCGCCTATTTCTCTGACACGAAAAGGCGTCGCTGTTGACACTTCCCCCAGGATTTTCTGAATTCTTTGCTCAATTTTTTCGATTGAGTTTATTTGTTCCTTTGTGATTTCGAAGTTGTAAGGGAATCTTGTAAGCAAACAAGGTTTAGATATCTGATTAAAGTCATCCAATCCAATTTCTTTTCCAATAGCTCGGATTTCTGCCTTTGAAAGTTCTGCCTCTGCCAGAGGCGAGAGAACATTCAGCTCTTTTAAAGCTCGAATGCCCGGGCGGTAACATTCCAAATCAGAGTGGTTAGTGCCGTCGCATAGTTTATTAACACGGGTTAATAAGAAAGAGAAAAGTCCTTTTTTGCAGTGAAAGCATCGAGTTCTTGAGTTGAATTTGACTTCAGGTATTTGCAAAGGATTTTGAACCAGAATCTCTAAAGGAAAGTTGTGATTTTTTGCCCATTTTTCCGCATCTTTTGTTTCTTGAAGCGAAAGATGCGGGCCGGATATATGAAACAGCCGTACTTTGAATCCTAAATAGGTAGAAGCATATGCAAGAAAGCGGCTGTCTAGTCCTCCTGAAAAAGCTATGTTTACAGGTTTCTCGCCGAATTGTTCAGATAAAAAATCTCTTAACCTTTCGAGTTTCGGATTAAACATAGCTTGTTCCGTAAACAAAAACCGCTCCGTTAGGAACTCCGGGATAAATATAAGTACCGTAGACGGTATTAATTTTTTCAACCACTATCATGGGCCAGCCTCCGAATGTCGGATTAAAAGCTTTAAGAAGTGCTAATGCCGTTGGAGTGACGGTTTCTCCTTCGGCTCCAAAGGGCCGGACAGGAATTCCCGGAAGCATCGCTTGGACGGCCGGAGCCGGGGAAGGGATAGCGCCGTGAGCGCAATGAATTACACCGTCAGCAATAGGAAGAGGACTGACTACAAAGTAATCAGGATTTAACCTGGCAAACAGTTCGCAGGTAAAGCAGATGTCCAAAATACTGTCTAATGCTCCTACTTCATGGAAATGGACTTCCTCGATGTTAAGACTGTGGACGGCAGCTTCAGCTTCAGCAACAAAAGAGAAGGCCGAGACGGCATAGGACTTTGCTTTTTCAGAAAGCTGCGCTTGGGAAATAATTTTTAAAACATCATCAAGATTTCTATGCTGATGTTCGTGTGGGAGCTGAACTGAACAATGCCAGCCTGCAATGTGATTTACCTCCTTTTTTACGAGCTGGACCGATCCTTTTAAGGCGGGAAAAATGCCGTTAAGGATGTTGTCCGTCTCTTGAGAGGAAAGTCCAAGTGTGCGGATAAGACCACACAAGAACATATCACCCGCAAGTCCTGAGTGGGATCTGATGGTCAAGACCTTCTTTCCTGCTTCGAGTTTGTCACTTTGTTCAGAAGACTTGCCGAAATCATGATGATGGTGTGGCATCTCAATATCACAGTGAGAGTGGTCCTGATGAGAATGGTGGTGTTCGTTTGTCATTTAATGAATCCTTTGCAGGATAGTAATATTTTGTATGCCATGCACGCTGCCCCGAATCCATTGTCTATGTTGACTACGGCTACGCCCGGCGCACAACAGGCAAGCATCGAATTTAACGCGGTCTGTCCTCCTGCGCAAACTCCATAGCCTACCGATGTAGGGACACCAATGACGGGCTTGCTGGTCAGACCGGCTAAAACACTGGTGAGCGCAGCTTCCATTCCTGCGACAGCGATAATTATGTCGCAGGAATTTATCTGGGAGATTTTTTCCTGTAGCCTCCATAGGCCACTGACGCCGCAATCTTCAAAAACTTGGTTTTCAACATTGAGATAATCCAAAGTTCTTTTGGCTTCCCACGTGACGAAGCCGTCAGAGGTTCCAGCCGAAACAACGGCAACCCGACCCTCGACTTTCTTGGCTATCTTATTCGTATACGCTGTTTTAGCCAAAGAATCAAAACAATATTTTGACTGCAATTGAGGATCTAATTGGCTAAAGGTGATAGATTCCAATCGGGTAAACAAAATGGGATTTTCGGCTTTTAAAGCGAAGTTTTCTAAAAGCTTTAAAACTGAGGCTTTTTCTTTTCCTTCTGCGTAAATGACTTCCGGGATACCCGTGCGGGCCATCCGGGCGAAATCAAAATTTACATGTTCACTCATAAAGTTCTAAACGTGAGAGGTTTTTAGCTTTCCTTGCAAGAGTTTGCAAAAGACTCTGCAAAAATATTGGTTTACTTAATATTTAATTCGAAATGCGATTATTCATTAATTCGGATCAACTCTTAGTACCTTTTAATTAGGTAGGTCTAAACCCTTAAAAATCAGTGTTTTTCAAACATCTTTAAAATCATTTAGTTAATTAAAAACAAGGGTTACTACTAATTAGCAATTACCCTAATATTTATAACCAAACTGGGTTCGCCTCTTGTATCAATTCGTAAATTCGGTAATTATTCATGTTGTCCATATTTGACACATTTTTACAATTCATTCAGGAAGAAAATTATGGGTGCTATTTTTTGGTTTCAAGTTTTACTGCTTTTAGCATTCTTGTTCTTCGGAGCAAGAAAAGGCGGTATGTGTTTGGGCCTTTTGGGCGGTATTGGTCTTATCATTTTCGTTTTCGGCCCGAAGCCATGGCTTGGACTCCCACCAGGAAAACCTCCAGTTGACGTTATTCTGACTATTATTGCTGTAGTAGCTGCTGGCGCCACACTTCAGGCCTCCGGCGGTTTGGACTGCATGCTTCAGGTAGCTGAAAAAATTCTTCGTAATCGTCCGAAGATGGTTACCTTCCTCGCTCCGTTGGTCACTTTCACATTGACTATTCTTTGCGGTACAGGCCACACTGTATACACAATGCTCCCGATTATTTATGACGTGGCTATTAAGACAGGAATCCGTCCGGAACGTCCGATGGCAGCTTCTTCTATTGCTGCACAGATGGGCGTTATCTGCTCTCCGGTTTCCGTAGCTTGCGTTTCTATGATCGCTTTGATGGCCGGTCACCCAATGGCAAACGGTACAGAAATCAACCTTTTGACATTGATGTCTTTGACAATTCCTGCCGGTTTGATTGGTTTGCTCGTAATGGCAACTTGGTCTAACTTCCGCGGCAAAGATTTGGATAAAGACCCGGAATTCCAGGCTCTTATTGCAGATCCGGAAGCTAAGAAGTATGTTTACGGCGAAACATTGACTCTCCTTGGCAAGAAGCTTCCTACAAAACAGTGGACTGCTATGTGGATTTTCTTGGCCGTTGTTGCTGTTGTTGCATGCCTTGGTGCAGTTTCTGAATTCAGACCAATGGTTGGTAAGAAACCGCTCTCCATGACATTAGTAATTCAGATGTTCATGTTCGCTTGCGGTGCGATCATCGTATTTGCAACAGGAACTGCTCCGAAGTCCATTGGCGCCACTCCGGTGTTCCGTTCAGGTATGGTTGCCGTGGTTTGCGTGTTCGGTGTTGCATGGATGTCCGATACAGTGTTTAAAGCTCACTTGAACGACCTTAAGGAAGTCTTGGTTGAATACGTCAAGGTTTATCCGTGGGCTTATGCCTTCGTTATCCTCCTTGTTTCTAAGCTGGTTAATTCTCAGGCGGCTGCAGTTGCTACGATCGTTCCGGTTGCCCTGGCTGTCGGTACACCTGCAGGTGTTGTAGTCGGTTGCTCTGCTGCTTGCTACGGTTACTACATTATCCCGACTTATCCGTCTGACTTGGCATCTATCGAATTCGACCGCTCCGGTACAACCAAGATTGGTAAGTTTGTTATCAACCACTCCTTCATTCTTCCGGGTTTGATTGGTGTGTGTACCGCTACGGTTGCCGGTTACTGCATGGCATTCTTGCGCGGCTGGATCTAATTCATAAAACAAAAGTTCTTTTGAACTAAGAAAGGAGGCTTGGCCTCCTTTTTTTTATGGGCTGAAATGGTAAAAATCATATACAAATAACTAAAAATTAAGTGTTTTTACCTAATGTTTTTGGTTATTTCTGGGTAGAATACTTGCTCCTTACCTAAGATTATTCATAATTTAAAAAACCCCTAATGAACAACTAGTGTGAGTAGGTACCTCATGAATTATTCTGGCCTGCTGGTGGCTTGCAAACCCGGATGCTTTTCGCAAGCCTTGGAAGCTGTCTCCACGATTTCCGGTGTCGAAGTTCACCAAAAACAAGAAGAAGCCAGTCGTTTTATTGTGGTGGTCGAAGCCCCGTCGGTCACTGAAGAGACAGAAATATTTAAATCAATTTCAGCCCTTGACTCCGTCATGGATGTTTCCCTTTTAGTCCATCATTTTGAAGAATCCGCTGAAATTAATCCCCTTGATAATTTTGAAAAGTTAACCCAATAACTTTGGTTTAGGAGAGCGTATGACGACTAATTTACCCCAAGTCAAGCGTCGTGAACTTTTAAAAGCAGGTATTGCTGCTTCAGCTGCAATGACAGTTGGCATTCCTGTTTCAGAAGTAGCTAAGGCTGCTGCCGGAGCTGCTGAAAATGGAATTGTTTGGACAAAAGGCGTCTGCCGCTTCTGCGGAACCGGATGCGGTTTGTCAGTCGGTGTAAAAGACGGCCGTGTAGTTGCAACGAAAGGAGACCCTGACGCACCTGTCAATAGAGGTCTTAACTGCATTAAAGGCTATTTCAACGCCAAGATTTTGTACGGCAAAGACAGACTTACCAAGCCGTTGTTAAGAAAGACAAACGGAAAATACGACAAGAACGGCAAGTTCGAAGCTGTCTCTTGGGAAGAAGCCCTTGATGTTATGGCTGATAAATTCCTTCAGACATACAAGGCTAAAGGCCCGACTGCTGTTGCTATTCTTGGTTCCGGTCAGTACACCATCCCTGAAGCTTACGCAGCAAGCAAGCTTGTAAAGGCCGGCTGGCGTTCTAACAACTTGGATCCGAATGCCCGCTTGTGTATGGCAAGTGCCGTGGTAGGCTTCTATCAAGTATTCGGTATTGACGAACCCGCTAATAACTATTCCGACATTGAAAAATGCAACACAATGGTTTTGTGGGGCAACAATATGGCGGAAGCTCATCCGGTTTTGTGGTCTCGAGTCGCCGATAGAAAATTGACCCACGCAGCCACTAAGATTATTAACGTGACTACCTATAAGAACATGAGTTCTAACTTGGCAGACACAACAATTATCTTCAAGCCGAATACAGATCTTGCTATTCTCAACTACATCTTGAGAGAAATCGTTAATCGCGGTGCCGTTGAGCAGGATTTCGTTAATAAACACTGTATTTTCGCAACCGGTAACGTTGACATCGGTTACGGAATGCGTCCTACCGACAAATTTGCATTCCCGGCAGAAAAAGATGTTCAAAAGAAACAAAATGAGATCGTCTTAGACAAGTGGGAAGCTATTGCCCAAGGCCGCAAAGAAGGTCAGGTTGTTAAGCAAGTTCAGCAGGGCGGTAAAGCCGGCGGTCACTGGTCCATTACTTTTGAAGAATTCAAGAAGGGGCTTGAACCGTATACACTTGATTTCGTAGCTGAGCTCTCCAAGGGAGATCCTGATGAAAGCATGGAAGACTTCAAGAAGAAATTGGTCGCCCTTGCTGATACTTACATTGATAAGGCCAACGATATTCTCAGCTTCTGGTGTATGGGAGCTAACCAGCATCAAAGAGGCGTATGGGTAAACGAACAGATTTATGCCGTTCATCTTTTGTTGGCTAAGCACGCACGTCCGGGCAATGGCGCTTTCTCCTTAACAGGTCAGCCGTCTGCTTGCGGTTCGGCTCGTGAGGTTGGTACTTTCTGCCATCGTCTGCCGTCTGATCTGTTGGTAGCTGCTAAACCGGCACGCGTCAAATCTGAAAAGATTTGGGGCATCCCGGAAAAGACTATCAATCCGAAAGTCGGCAGAGCCTTTATGGAAATTCTGCGCGGTATGGAAGATGATTCCGTTAATTTCGTGTGGACACAGGTTGTTAACCCGTTCCAAGCCGCTCCTAACAGCAACCACTGGTTGAAGGCAGCACGCCATCCAAACAACTTTATCGTTGTGGCCGACGCTTATCCGACATACAGCTGCCGCTATGCAGACTTGATTCTCCCTGCCGCTATGATCTTCGAGAAATGGGGCTTGTACGGCAACGCAGAAAGACGTACACAAGGCTGGCAGCAAATGGCAACTCCTCCGGGAGAAGCAAGAACCGACTTGTGGATGATGATGGAATTTGCTAAGCGCATCAAACTGAAAGATGTGTGGGGCGAACAGTCAGTTCCCGGTTTGAAGGTAGAAGGTTACGAAGACGGCAAGCTTCCGAGCGTTTTGGATGAAGCTCAGAAGATGGGCTACACACCTGAAACGACTCTTTATGAAGTGTTGTATGCCCGTAAGTCCAATACTAACGTTGCATGGCCTGATCCTGCCTTTGTCTGCAAGATCAACAGTACAGCGGCTCCGTCTAAACTTAACTGGTTCCCGGAAAAGGCTTTGTTCTCTGAATATCGCCAATTCACTTTGGGTGACGGTCATGACCTTGCTGATTTCGATACATATCTCAACTCCAAGACACGAGGTTTGATGTGGCCCGTTGTGAACGGAAAAGAAACACCGTATCGCTTTAATCAGGACTTCGACCCTTATGTTAAGGAAGGCGGATATGCGTTCTACGGCAAGCTCTTTAAAGCTATCCCGACTGGCAACCTTTGGGGCATCACAGATCCGAAGCCGGTTCCGTTGCCCAATAAAGCAAAGATTTTCTACCGTCCGTATGCAGCCCCGGTTGAACAACCGGATGCCAACTACGACTTGTGGCTTTGCACAGGTCGAATCCTTGAACATTGGCATACAGGTTCTATGACCATGAGAGTTCCTGAACTCTACAGAGCTCAGCCAAACGCTTTTGTTTACATGAACCCAGACGATGCTGCTAAGCGCGGCCTTAAGAACGGCGATGTGGCAACAGTTGAAAGCAGACGCGGAAAGATCAATGCGATCGTCCAGACAAATCAGCGCAACTTCATGCCTAAGGGTTCTTCTTGGCTCGCTTTCTTTGACGAGAAGGTTCAAACGAACCAGGTAGTTATCGACGCAACTGACCCGATTTCTGAAGAACCTGACTTCAAGAAATCTGCAGTCAAGATTTATAAGGCTCAATAACCATAGTATGCGGAGCCGAAAGGCTCCGTCCAAAGCATGACTGAGAAAAAGACATCAAGAAGAGATTTTGTTACTCGTTCCGTTCAGCTTGGAGCTGCAGGAGTAGGTGCAGGTCTGCTGTGGAATCTTTTTCTTCAACAAAGTGCCCAAGCCAGAGGATTCATTCCGAGACCTCCGGGAGCACTCGAAGGCAAGGATTTTGATACAGCCTGTACCAAATGCGGTTTATGCGTCAGAGCGTGTCCTTACGAAACACTCAAACTTGCCAAGTTTGGTGATATCGCCGCGCCCGGCACACCTTACTTTGAACCAAGAGAAATTCCATGCTATATGTGCAGAGATCTCCCTTGTGTCAAAGCGTGTCCCTCAGGAGCATTGGATCCGAATCTGACGGATATTACAAAAGCAAAGATGGGAGTTGCTGCGATTGACCACAGTACGTGTCTTTCTTGGCAAGGCCTGAGATGCGAAATCTGTTATCGTGATTGCCCTGAACAAAATAAGGCAATCATTATCGATACGCAGCCTCGGCAGATTAGTAAACACGGTATGTTTTTGCCGGTCATTCAGCCGGATCAGTGCACGGGATGCGGATTGTGCGTTCACAGTTGTCCGACAGCCGTTCCATGCATCAACATTGTTGATCCGGATAAATTCATCGGCAAGATAGGCGATCATTATCGTCTCGGTTGGAAAGAGGCAGATGACGCCAGACCTATTCCTAACAGTCCAATGCTTGGAGAGGGCCCGACACACGAGCTTCCTCCGGGAGGATTGGATTATTTGAATTCGGAGGGTCCGAATGGCAAATAAGGAAATCAGACATCTGCCTCCTCCAAAGACCTTGAAGGAGTGGCTTTTCCGACTGCGGTATACCATTGCAAGACGATTAGTTCAATTTACGCTCATCGCTTTGTTTATCGGTACGTTCAGACTTGGATGGAATTTGTTTGGACTTCCTCTTCTTGAAGGGGATCTGTCTTCCTCACGAATTCTTTCTTTAGTTCCGCTCTCTGATCCGTTTGCGGCATTAGAAAGAGTATTGGCTCAGTATTGGCTTTCTCCGGAGACCTTACTTGGTGCCTTTATCATTCTGGTTTTCTATGCCTTTGTCAGCGGCAGAACATTTTGTTCTTGGGTCTGTCCTATGAATTTAGTTACGGACTTCGCTTTTTGGGTTAGAGAAAAGCTGCATATTAAATCTCAGATGCTTGCTGTCCCTTCAGCAATGCGTTATGTCTTGCTTGCAGTTTGCTTGGTGTTATGTGTTCTTACAGGCGAAGCCGCATTTGAAGCAGTTAGCCCCCAAGGAATTATCTGGCGCGAGATGGTCTATGGAATCGGCTATGGATTCTTAAGCGCGGTTTTCGGGATCTTTGCGCTGGATTTGGCTATCACTAAGAGAGGCTGGTGCGGACACCTTTGTCCTCTGGGCGCCTTCTGGGCACTTTGGGGACGCTTCGGACAGCTGAAGGTCAGTTATGATGACAATACTTGTACACGTTGCGGTGATTGTCTTAAAGTCTGTCCTGAACCTCAGGTGATTAACTTTAAAGAAGCCGCCAAAGTCGGGAGATTTGCCTCCGGCGAGTGTGTTAACTGCGGAAAATGTATTTCAATTTGTCCTGAAAATAGTTTGAATTTTAAGTTGCGTTTTGTACCCCAGAAAAAGACTGAAAACGCAAAAATAGGAGACATTCATGAATAAACTCTTATTAGTCCCCCTGATGGCGTTAAGCTTTGCTGCTTTCGCACAAGAACCGGCCGCAGATGCCGCCATCACCGATCAATTTACTCCTCCGATGATTCCGCATCCGGTAGCGGCTTATCTTCCGATTACTCCGACAAAGAACGCATGCTTGATGTGCCATCAGATTCCGAAACCCGGAATGCAGAAGATGAAAGGTATGCCGACTCCATTGCCTCCGAGCCATGTAACAGGAGATAAGGTTAATCCGAATCGCTATGAATGCATGCTCTGCCATGCTGAAGTGCTTCCTGAGAAGAAGTAATCAGTAAGTCAGTTATGCTTCCTTAATAACAAAATGCCGGTTAAATACCGGCATTTTGGCAAAGAGAAGAAGACCTCAAAGCTTGATATTGTTCTCACTAACCCAAATTGCGGCTTCCACGCGGGAATGAAAATTTAACTTTTTCAAAATATGCTTTACATGAACTTTTACGGTTCCGTCTGAAATATTTAATTCTCGGGCGATGAGTTTGTTGCTCAGTCCCTGAGAAACTCCCTTAAGAACCATCAGTTCCTTTTCTGTGAGACCTTGAAGAGAACGTGACGGTTCGTCTCTTTTTTCTTTAAGGGCCTCTGCTAAAGCATTGGTAAGAACAGGACTTAAAACAACCTGTCCCTCGATTGCTCGATTGATATTTTCCAGGATTTCTTCAGGCTCCAGATCTTTGAGCAGGTAACCGTCGGCTCCCGTTTTAATTGCTTGCAGCAAATCGTTAGGAGAGTCAGATACGGTCAGAATTACTACTTTTATAGAGGGGTCGTGTTTTTTGATGGCTGAGAGGATTTCGATACCGCTCGTTCCTTTCATGTTCAAGTCCAAAAGTACTAAATCCGGTTCTTTAGAGGTTATGCCAGCGACAGCAGCCTCAAAGGTCCCGGCCTCCCCAATAACTTGAAAATTTGGATTCAGCTGTAGAAGCTGAACAACACCCTTACGAAAAAGCGGATGATCATCTACAACAAAGATTTTTGTTATTTCATTTTCGGCCATGACCAATATCCATCCTCATTAATTTATTTTCTAATTTGCAGTCCTAAATCTAAAATTAACAATCAAGCCGGTAGGAGTATTGGGCAGGAAGTTAATTTCTGCGTCTAAAGCTTTTGCTCTCTCTTCCATAATGGAAAGTCCGAAGTGGCCTTTCTTTTCACGCTCAGCCGGTTGCAAACCTTTTCCATTATCGGCAATACTAACATTAATGAAATTATCGGAGTCAATGGAAAGAGAAACATTGACCTTTGATGCTCGAGAATGTTTTTCAACATTAGTTAATGCCTCTTTAAGGATATGGATTAAGTGTACCTGCTTGTTGGCATTAATTTCAAAATCGAGAAGGTCGTTCTTCAGGTTGTATTCGATCCCCGAACGCTCATGGAATTCTTCCAATAATTTATGAATAGATTGACGAATGTCCGCAGAAGTAGGTTTAAGCCGGAAGGCCGTCAGTACCTCACGGAGCTGCGTGTAAGCGGTAGAGACACCGGTTCTGAGTTCGTTTACGATTTCCTGAAGTTGCCCTTTGGGAAGTTCATCTTTCAGGCCTAAAGAGAGGCGTGTAAGCTGGATTTTAGAAAAGGCTAAGGACTGAGCAATAGAGTCGTGAAGTTCACGTGCAATAGTTGAACGTTCCTCGTACAGAGCAAGGCGGTAACCTTCTTCTCTTTTACGAGCATTGATTAACGCTGTCGCAAAGATTTCACTGACGCTTTCGAATAACCGGTAATCTCTAGGTTCTTCCTGTGTCTCTTCGAAATGGATCACAAGGTATCCAACGAGTCGAGAGGCATCTTTGACCTGGATTCGGAGATAGTTTCCGCTTTCCTCGGTTAATTTATTTTGATTAGCAGAGGAGAATTGGGCCTTTAAGTTTTGCAGGAATTTTTCTTTAGGTTTAGTGTCTAATTGCGGGTAGACGGTAGAAAGACGATAAGAATCTAGGTCGTCGGACACTAAGAAAAGAGCAATTCTATTTCCATGAATGTAGTGCATCAACTCTGCCAGAGCGTTTGATAAAGTGTCTCCTTGGAGAGTTGGCGAACTGCTGAAGATACTGCGTAAAGTAAACAGCAAATTTACGGTCTTGTTACGTTGATCCAGATCTTTGGTTTTTCGTTTAACTTCCTCTTCCAGAGATTCGTAAAGTCTGGATAGGTCTTCAATCATGTAATTAAAGCTCCCTGCTAACACTCCAATTTCGTTTTCTTTTTTGTAATTAGAGCGAACTGTGAAGTTGCCTTTTCTGACTGCAGAGGCAACATCTGCCAGAGCTTGCAGTGGGAGGAAGAATACTTTTTGAAAGTATATTAAGAACACTGCTCCCAAGAGGGGGACCAAAATACAAGTGGCTATCAGACCAATTCGAAGCCAAGTCATTTGTACAGCCAGACTTTGTTCAATATCAAAAACAAACTTGTCGACTTTAGAGACAAAAGACGGCACATAATTAAGAAACTTGGCTTCTGTTGACGGATTTTCAATGACTTGTTCAGCCATGGGCTTTAGCATGCCGTAAAAGTCTGAATAGATTTCGTGGTAGAGGATTCGAAGCGAGTCGTTGGGTTTGTTTGGTATAGCTTTAACCAGCCCGGGGCTGTTTAGCCTTCGCTCGAACTCATTGACTGCTCCCGTAATTGCCTTTGTTCTTTGCTCCTGTTCTCTAGTGGCATATTCAGCCACGGTTAGAGCAACTACGTAGCTCTGCATTCTCAATGAGCCGGAGATGTTGATGGCACTTCCTTTATTTGACGACTGGCCAGTCAATAAGAAAATAGAGAAAAGCGTGAATGTAATGCCGAGAGAGAAAATAAGCATTAACAGTGCAAATTGAAAGAAAAGTTTCTTTCCTTGGAGAGTCTTAAGTAAGGTCATTACACGTGAGAATTCTGAGCTGTGAGACTAATTGTAGCAACAGGGAGAAAAAAAATCGCCCCAAAAAGGTGGGGCGATTTTTTTTTGATAGTGATCTAAAGGTTACTTAATGCCTTCAATCGGGAAGTCCTTGACAGCATTCCAAAGAGCGTCGGCCCCTTGGATGAAGTCTTCAAGTTTCATCTTTTCATGAGGATTATGAGAACCATCTTGGTTTGCCACAAAAATCATAGCGGCAGGAATTCCCAGATTGCCGAAGATGACGGAGTCGTGACCTGCACCGGAAGGCAGCTTGCGTACGTTGAGACCGGCTTCACGGGCACTCTTATCCAAATGATTCATAAGGTTTTCATGGATAGCAAGCGGTTCGCTGATGATAGTCTTGTCAAATTCAAACTTAACGCCGCGTTTCTTGCCGATTTCTTCAGCTTGCTGCAATAAGAGAGCATGGAACTGTTCAAGAGTTTCACGATGAAGAGATCTAATATCACAGCAGAAAGTTACTTCTCCCGGAACAATGGCAATAGCTGAAGTAGCAGCTGTATGTACAACGCCGATCGTGAAGACTAAGTCTTTACCGTCTTTGAGCCAATCATCCCATAAGCAGTCCATCTTGTAAGCGAGTTCAGCCATTGCTAACACAGCATCGTGACGGAATTGCTTATCAACGGCACCTGAGTGAGCTGTTTCGCCGATGCATTTGATAGTTTTATGACGGAAGTTGCCGCGAATACCGGTGACTATGCCAACTCTTGTATCGGAAGAGTCAAGAGTAGGGCCTTGTTCAATATGAAGTTCGATAAAAGCTGCCATCTTAGCTAAATCAACGACAGGAACACCTGTAGTTAAGTCATCCGGATTAAAACCGCATTCCTTGATGGTTTCCTTTAATGTTTTGCCGGTGGAGCGGTGTTTGAGAGCAAGGTCTTGTTCCGTGAGCTGTCCAGTCATACCGAGAGAGCCTACATAGCACTTGCCGAACCAAGAGCTTTCTTCCATTCTCATCATGAGAACTGTGTAATCTCTTTCGGGAACGTAGTTGATTTCTCTCATCCAGCGAGCAACAGTCAAAGCAGCGACTACTCCTGCCAGCCCGTCATAGTTGCCGCCTTGTGGTACGGAATCCACATGTGAGCCGCTGACAAGTGCGGGGAGGTTACGATTTTTACCCGGAATGGTCATCCAAACATTTCCGGCTTTATCGGTAGAAATTTCAAGATTAAGTTCGTTTCCGATTTTCTTAAAATATTCGAGAACCTGGGTTTCTACGGGAGAGTAGCCCTGACGGGATACGCCTTGACCATCTTTTGACATCTCGCGGATGTCGTCGAAGCATTTTTTAGCAAATTCTGATGATTTTTTTTGGAATTCAGAAGGCATTTTTAAGATTCTCCTTGGATTAAATCTGTTCATTTTAGAAGAACGAGACAGATGAAAATTAAATAACTATTCAAAAAAAATTGTAAATTACAGGGTTAGTACGGTTTACTAGATATTACAAGATGTGAAATAGTAAGGCATTCTCCGGAAGAGAGTATCTTACGGGGATTACAAAAATTAGCTAGTTTGAAAGGTGTTATTCATGTCATTAACCGCTTGGATAGCAGTAGCCGTGGTTATCGTCACGGTCTATTGCTTAATTAAACGCTATGAGACCCGCTTGGTTCTCTTCACGGCAGGTTTGTTCCTTTGCTGCATTTCCATGAAGCCGATGATGGCTCTGGACCAGTTCGCAAAGAGCATGACAACTGCAACTCTTATCATGGCAATCTGCGGATCGATGGGTTTCGCATATGTCGTGACTCACACACAGTGTGATAAGCATTTAGTTTCTCTGTTAGCAGCTCCTCTGAAGAAGATTGGTATTCTTTTGATTCCAGCCGCTACAGCTGTTACTTTCTTCGTTAACATTGCACTTCCTTCCGCAGCCGGCTGTGCCGCTGCCGTATGCGCAACTTTGATCCCTGTGATGATCCGCTCCGGTATCCGTCCGGCCGCTGCAGGCGCAGCTATTCTGATGGGTACTTATGGTTCCTGCTTGTCCCCAGGTATGAGCCATAATAACTTCGTAGCTAAGATCTCCAACATGGACGTTATGGACGTTATCGGTCTCCATACACCATTCACATTGATCATGATGGCTATCGGCCTTGTTGGTATCACAATCGTCTGCTTAGTCTTGCGCGATAACAAGCCAAGTCAAGAAGAACTTGATGCCTACTATGCTCAGGCTGGTCAGGCCGGCGAAATCGGTCGCATCAACATCCTCAAGGCTCTTGCTCCGCTCGTTCCATTGTGCATTTTGGTTGCCGGCAACCAATGGTTCCCAGCTATCAAGATGGGCGTGGCACAGGCCATGGTCTGCGGTGCTATCTACACATTAGCAGTTAGCTGGACAAATCCACAACAATTCTCCAAAGAATTCTTTAAGGGAATGGGTTCAGGTTACGGTTCTGTGATGGGTATCATCATTGCGGCCGGTGTCTTTGCTGCTGGCTTGAGAGCTGCCGGTTTGGTCGATGCATTCGTCGCAGGTCTTAAGGCTTCTAACGAAATTGCCCGTTGGGGCGGTTCTTTAGGACCATTCATCCTCGCTGTTATTACTGGCTCCGGCGACGCTGCTACATTCGCCTTCAATGAAGCTGTTACACCTCACGCTGCTGATTTCGGTATGCAGGTTCCTAACCTCGGTGCTTTGGCTCTTATCTCCGGTTCTTTGGGCAGAACAATGTCCCCGATCGCTGGTGTTGTGATCGTTGTTTCCGGTCTTGCTATGGTCCAGCCAATGCAATTGGTTAAGAGAACATTTATCCCAATGATTATTGCCGTGTTCACACTGGCATTGATTATGGTTTAATTCTTTGCTACCGCAAAAAAAGGTCCTTCGGGACCTTTTTTACTAGGAATTTGTAAAAAATTGCTAGCTTAATTCCCAATAAAACGCTATGATCCAATAATTAATACAAACCCTAAAGAGGAGACACAATGTCAGATTATTCATCCCAGCTGATCGAACAAAGAAGAACTTTGCACCAATGGCCGGAAGAAGGCTGGACAGAGTTCTGGACTACTGCCTACATTGTCGAGAAGCTGCGCAGTTTTGGATATGAAGTTCTTCTTGGAACAAAAATTATTAACCCAGAACAAGTTTTCGGCAGAAATGTTGAATTAGTTGAAGAAGGTAAGAAAAACGCTTTGGCCCGTGGAGTTTCCGAAGAACTAATCGCCGAAATGGAAGGTTACACAGGTGCTGTAGGTTTGTTGGATACAGGTAAAGAAGGTCCTACAACTGCATTCCGTTTTGATATCGATTGCGTCTGTGTTCAGGAAACAGCAAATGCTGATCATAAGCCGAATAAGGAAGGTTTCCGCAGCCAGCACAACGGCTTTATGCATGCATGCGGTCACGACACTCACACTTCTATCGGTCTGACATTGGCAAAATGGATTGCCGATCACAAGGATGAACTTAAAGGAAAATTCAAGATTGTTTTCCAACCTGCAGAAGAAGGTGTTCGCGGTGCTTCTGCTATCGCCGGCTCCGGTATTCTTGATGATGCCAATTATTTGTTCGGCAGCCACATCTCCTTTATGGCTGACAGCGGTGAAATCGTGGTAGCTCCTTACGGATTGCTCTGCACATCTAAATTTGACGTTAAATTTACAGGAAAACCGGCTCACGCAGGTAAAGAGCCAAATGCAGGCCGTAATGCTTTAGCTGCAGCTTGCAATGCTGTTGTACAAATGATGGGAATTCCACGTCACGGCGGCGGCATGACACGTATTAACGTCGGTACCCTCAGAGCCGGCGAAGGCCGTAACGTTATTCCTACACATGCTCATATGGCTTTGGAAGTTCGCGGCGAAACCAGCTCTATTAACGACTACATGACAGAACAGGTTATGAACATCGTTGAAGGCATTTCCAAGGGCTTTGACGTGACATATGAAGTATCTCAGATGGGCGCTGCTGTTGACTTCACCAACGACAAGGAATGCAGCGACATCATTGAAAATGTAGCTAAGACAGTTCCAAGCGTTAACAAGATTATTCCGGACGGCAACTTCGGCGGTTCTGAGGACTATTCTGTTTTAGGCAGAAGAGTACAGGCCAACGGAGGTAAGGCAGCATTCTTCATCTGCGGTGCTGACAGAGCAGCAGGCCATCATCAAGGAACCTTTGATATCGACGAAAATGCTTTGCAAACAGCATTTGATATGTACAAAGGCATTGTTGAAAAAGTAAATAAGTAAGCTGAATAGTTAGTTGAAATAGGCTGCGGAGGCTCGGAAAGTTTCGAGTCAAAGCAGCCTAAAATTTTTTGCTTTGAAGAAACATTCCGGCGATGATTTGGGAGAATAGATTAAGAGCTCCCAATTCTCACAAGTCAATGCAGAAGATGGTCTTTAGGATGTATTTCCAAGGTTTAGGCTTAAAGCTTGCTCAATGGAAAACTCAATCAAATATAAATTCTCTAACTTAAATAGCTATTCTTCGAGGGGAAGAAAGACTTATGATTCTCGCGATATTCAAGTTTTTCAACGTCTTCAAAAAGGCATAAAAAAAGAGGCTGGATAACCAGCCCCCTTACGATATCTATACTACTTATTAGTGAGAGATACCTTTGAGTCTGTCAGGCCACCAAGATGGATACGGCTGAGTCTGAGGTGTCTGGAGATAGCCAGGAACAAAGTGTGTCTTACCAAGTTCTGCAGCTTCCTTACCTGCATTGTAGTAACCCATGATTGTGAAGCTTCCGAGAGCAATCATGAAGATGATCAAGCCGATTGTAATCTTGCGGAGGAGAACACGTGTAGCGTTGGAAGGACCGCACCACTTCATGCAGAGACGGTACAAACCAATCATGCCGTGAACTTCAGTGACGATGAGGAACAGGTAAACAACCCACAACCAGGAATTGTAAACTTCGAGGCCGGAGCCGTATGGTCCGATTTCGCCTGGGTTCATGAGCATTGGGAGCATGTGCGGGAAAACCAAAGCTGTAAGAACAACACCAGTCAAGAATTGGAACCACCACCAAGTTGTATCGCCGTGGCGGAGAAGTTTAACGTGGCCGCGCATAGTGCGGAGGGCTTTGTAGTTGGATGGGAATTTGCGAAGAGCAGTGATAGCGTGGATAACTACTAATACGAAAATAACTCCAACAAACAAGGAGTGCATCCAGAGGTGATCAACACCGTCGATAAAGTAGCCGCCTGTCAAGGAAACTAAATTCCAGAAGGTGTCTTTACCAAGAAGGATGGAGCTTGTGAAAGCCATGTGGCAGAAGAGGAACAAACCAAGAATCAAGCCTGTTCCGCTCTGAAGCACGTCAACCCATGCATAGGCATGAGACTTGTGCTGAGTTTCTGTCAAATCTACACCGTCAATAATTGTTTTGGCGGTTGGAGTGACCTTATATAAATGGGAGATGTCCTTAAAATCGTCGGCCATAGTAAAACCTTAGTTCAATTAATAAAGCAATTTAACTGAGAAGGATCTTGCTCTTTAATCTTCCTTTAAGGAATAAAAAAATATCGAAAGAAAGCGACTTTCAATCGATATTTTGAAAATTAAGTAAAAATTTAAGGGTTTTATCCTATTTATATCAACTTATGCACCTATTTGGTGCCAAATATTCTATCTCCGGCATCACCTAAACCTGGAACAATGTAGGCATCTTCATTCAAATGATCGTCAAGCGAGGCGACATAGACTTTGATATCGGGATGTTTTTCTTGGAATGTCTGGACTCCTTCAGGAGCTGCAACCAAGGCTACGAAAACAATATCTTTTGCCTTAACGCCGCGTTTGAGAAGAACGTCCACTGCTGCAACTGCAGAGTATCCGGTGGCAAGCATCGGATCGACAACCAGGATCTTTCTATTCTTCAAATTGGAAGGGAGCTTAACTAAATATTCAACAGGACGATGGTCAGGTCCGCGGTACATCCCGATATGCCCGATACGCGCAGAAGGCATTAAATCCAATAGTCCGTCACTCATGCCAAGTCCGGCTCTGAGAACCGGAACGATAACAAGTTTTTTACCGGAAAGGTAATTTGTCTTGCATTTGCACAAAGGAGTCTCGATTTCACGAGTTTCTAACGGAAGATCTCGGGTTACTTCATAGCCTAAAAGGTAAGATATTTCTCGAAGAAGCTGTCGGAAGGTATTAGATGGTGTACCTTTTTGACGCATTGTACTGAGTTTATGTTGGATGAGTGGATGATCGACTATATAAAGGTTAGGAAATCTCGGATCTGTCTTCATTTAGAACTCCCATAAAAGTGTCTTAATTATCCTCCCACTGATAGGAAGTTTCCATGACTTCTCCTAAATTGTTTAAACTTGCAATAATAGATACAAATTAAAGGAAATTACATGCGCTATCTTGTACTTTTAGTTCTGCTTTTATTAGGAGCAGGCTTCGTGTTCCTGAATTGGGACGCAGTATGCAGTCCGACTGAAGTCAATATGGTATTTACCAAAGCCCAAGCCCCTCTCGGGATGATGCTTTTAGTCTGGTTCGGTATCCTGTTTCTCGTTGTTTGCTATGGTCTGGTCAAGCAGCAAGCCACAGCATTAACTACAGCAAATAAGATGGCCAAAGAGTTAGAAGCTCAGAGAAAGTTGGCAGCTAATGCTGAAGACTCTCGTCTTACTAACGTTAAATCTGAATTTGATGCTAAATGGCAGAAGCTTGTTGACAGTCAAACCGCAATCCTGGAAGCCTCTGAAAAGAGAATTATGCAGGAACAAACTAATTTACTTGAATCTTTCAAGGAAGCACTCAAGAATAATGAGCAAAGCAATCAAGATTTAAGTAAGAACATTACAACGGCTTTGGATACGATGGATGACAAGATCACTAAAGTATTGATCGACGTTAAACAAGTTACGGCGTCTTCTAAGAGCGTCCCCGCACCGCAGACAGAGCAATAATTCTGGGCAGTGCAAAAGGAAGGCCGGTTAAAACCGGCCTTTAACGTTTTGAGTTAATTAGAATTTTTTGTGATATTCCTCAACGCGAGTTACTTCTTCTTTAGCTCCTAAGAATACCGGTACGCGTTGATGAAGTTTTTCCGGTTGAAGATCAAGAATAGCGCCTTTACCGGTGGAAGCAGCTCCGCCGGCTTGTTCAATTAAGAATGACATTGGATTAGCTTCATACATAAGACGAAGCTTACCGGGCTGCTCGGGCTTTCTGTTGTCCCATGGATACATAAAAATGCCGCCGCGGCAAAGAACACGGTGGACTTCCGCAACCATGGCGGCAACCCAGCGCATATTGTAGTTTTTACCCAAAGGTCCGTCTTTTCCTGCCAATAAGTCTTTAACGTATTCTTTGACCGGAGCCGCCCAATGACGCATGTTGGACATATTGATTGCAAATTCTTCCGTAGTCGCTGGGATTTGGACATTTTCTTTGGTAAGGATATAGTCGCCGGTATTCATGTTTAAAGTGAACATGACGACTCCTTTGCCGAACGAGAATGTCAAGATAGTTTGCGGAGAATACATGACGTAGCCCGCAGCAACTTGTTGTCGTCCCGGAATCAGAAAACTTTCGTTCGTGATTTCACCTTTCGGAGCCTTTGTGATTGAGAAGATTGTCCCGATAGGAGCATTAATATCGATATTGCTGGATCCGTCGAGAGGGTCAAAGGTAATGAGGTATTTGCCTCTCTTGAACTGAGGAGGAGTGACAAGGCAGTCATCCATCTCTTCGCTAGCCATACCGGCAACGGAACCGGTCCATTCAACTCCGGAAACAAAGATCTCGTTGGAAATCACGTCCAATTTCTTTTGATGCTCTCCTTGGACGTTGTCAGTACCGGCCATTCCCAAAACGCCGGCCAGCGCACCATGAGTAACTTTATCGTTGATGTCTTTGCTTAACTGAGCAACGGCACTGATTAACGCGGATAATTCGCTGTCAATCAAATTGTTTTGAACGGCAGTTGTTAGATATTGAGAAAGAGTAATAGACACAACACTTCTCCGATTAAATGGGTTCGTTAATAGCTTTATCCACAATCTCTCTGAGATCTGTTGAGAGATTCTTTTGTTGACTTACGTATCTTAATGCTTTGTACATCATTGAAGACAGTCTCGGCTCATACCTTCTCCAATTTTCTAGTGTTCTGGCCAAGCGGGCAGAGACCTGCGGGTTAAAACTGTCGATATTAAGAACAGTTTCAATCCAGAGCTGATAACCGCTGCCGTCAAGAGTATGGAATTCAGGACCGCCTTTGGCAAAGAAAGTTCTTAACAGCGAATAGACGTTATTCGGATTCTTAATGGAGAAAAGAGGATCCATCATCAAAGAGCGGATTTTGTTCACAACCGGCATCTCTCCGTGAACCGAGGTCGCTAAGGCTTGAACTTCGAGCCATTTGTTAATTAGGAGAGGCTCTGTTGCCCATGCGATAGAACTCTTGTTGAGCATTTCTTGACGAATGGGAAGACCGGAGTGTACAGCTATGCTTAAGGCGCCTAGTTTGTCCGTAATGTTGTTCCCTTTTTCGAAGAAGTTGCGGGTTTGCTGAACTCCTTTTGGATTACCGGAGGCGACTAAATAGGACAAGGATAGGAACTTCAAAGCTCGTTTGCCGGCAAGATCCGGATCATACTTATATATTCCTTCGGTAGTGCAGGTTTTTACCTTATCCTCAAAGCTGGTCTTGAGTCTTTGCCCAATTTTCTTTTGCATTGCCTGACAGGCAGCACGAATCAAAGCCGGTTCAATAATAATTTGGCTTTCATAAATGGCTTGTTCGCTAGGCAGTTTCAAAATTTCCGCGCGGTAAGCCGGGGACAATCTTTCATCGTTAAGAATCTCTTCAAAAGTTGCTAAATAAGCTTCCATTGGAGAAAGAGAATTCGCATTTTGAGTTTTTCTCAATTCTTGAATGAAGGCATCGATAGCTAAAATGGACAGCTTCTCAAAGGCTTCAGCTCGGTTAAATAGATCCGAATCGTTTTTGGCTAAGAATACCAGTTGATCTCTGGTTAAATCCATGTCAAAGATGACGGGAGCAGAGAAGCCTCTGCCTAAAGACAGAAGGGGTCTTCTGTCTACATTGACCAAAGTCCATGTTTGTACGTCTTGATTTAAAAGAAGGACTCGTGTAGTTCCGACGGGCAGCGGTTCACCTTCCAGCTGCAAAGGAATATCCTCGCCTTTGTCATTGAGGACTCCGATTGCTAAAGGAATCATCAGAGGCTGTGGTTTCGGTTGACCGGGAAGGGTACGGTTGGACTGTCTCGCGGTAATAGTAAAGGTCTTTTTGCCTTCGTCCCATTGAGTTTTCACCGAGACGCGAGGAGTACCGGCCTGAGAATACCAAAGAGCGAACTGAGACAGATCAGCGTCGTTGGCTTCTGCCATCGCAGTACGGAAGTCGTCACAAGTGGCCGCAGATCCGTCGTATCTGCGCAGGTATTCAGCAAGTCCTTTCTTAAAACCTTCCTTGCCGAACATGGTTTGATACATACGAACAACTTCTGCACCTTTTTCGTAAACGGTCATGGTGTAGAAGTTGTTAATTTCACTGTAGGAATCCGGACGAATCGGGTGGGCCATAGGACCGGAGTCTTCCGGGAACTGAGCCGTGCGCAAAGCTCGGACGTCTTTTATTCTCTTTACGACTTTTGCTGATTCAGAACCCAGCATATCGCTTGCGAACTCTTGTTCTCTGAAAACTGTCAAGCCTTCTTTCAAAGATAATTGGAACCAATCTCTGCAAGTTACGCGATCACCGGTCCAGTTATGGAAGTATTCATGTCCGATAACGGATTCAATAGCAGCGTAATCAGAATCGGTCGCAACTCTGTCATCGGCAAGAACGTATTTGGCATTGAAAATATTCAATCCCTTGTTTTCCATTGCGCCCATGTTGAAGTCGTTAGTGGCAACAATCATGAAGCGTTCCAGGTCTAAGGTAAGGCCGTAGCGGACCTCATCCCAGCGGATAGCTTTTTTAAGACAATCCATAGCGTGGAGAGTCTTATTCTCGTTTCCCGGTTCTGTATAAATCTGCAGGAGAGCGGTTTTGTCGTTATTGAGTTCAATTTTGTCTTCGTTGACGGTGAAGTTGCCGGCAACCAGGGCGAACAGATAAGAAGGTTTCGGGAAAGGATCGTGCCAGATTGCGTACTTGCGCCCGTCAGGAAGCACTCCTTGATCTATAAGGTTCCCGTTGGACAGAAGAACTTTGCATTCTTTAGGAGCATGAAGAGTCACAGTGTATTTTGCTAATACGTCCGGGCGATCAGGGAAGTAAGTGATGCGTCTGAAGCCTTCTGCTTCGCACTGTGTTATGAAGTTGTTATTCGAAAGGTACAGACCTGAAAGCTCAAGGTTAGCTTTGGGATTGATTCGAGTAACAATTTCGATATCGGTGGGTTCCTTAATTGAGTGAAAAATCAATTTGCCGGCATTCATGGCATACTGATTAGTCAAGCTCGGTTGTCCGTTAATTTTTATTGAGACAAGCTGGAGACTTTCACCGTTTAATTCAAATTCGTCGCTTTCTCTGCCTTCTCTCGGGACGACATGCATGGTAGAGGTGACGATTGTTCTATCGGGAATTAAATCAAAAACGAGATTAATCGTTTCAACATCGTGGTTAGGTGCTTTGTAATCTTTACGGTAAACGACCGTTTGTCTGTTTGACATTGAAATCCTCGCGTAAAACTGTCCGATTATTCTAATTAATATCGAGGAAGTTATCAGAAATTAACAAATCGGAATAGACATCGAAATTCTGGAGGTTAAGCTCCAGAAACAAATAATCACTAAAAAATGTAGCTTCATAATTTTTCAATAGCTAGAATCCTCTCAAATATTTAACGGAGATTCCTATGTGCACAACAGTCATTGTTGGTGAAAAGGCCAGTTACGACGGCTCTTTTCTGATGGCCAGAAGCGCTGACAGCTCTGCTCTAAAGGCCCAACATTTTGTAATTCATCCGGCAAAAGAATATCCCGAAGGTGCGATGTACCGCACCAAGGACTACGATGGCGCCACAGACTTTTCTTATCCGTTGCCAAGACAGGCAATGCGCTACACAACGGTTCCTAACTGGAAAACAGGACTGCACGGTGCAGTAGGATTTAACTCCGAAGGTCTCGGCATCACCGGCACTGAATCTATCTTTGCTCGTGATGATGCTTTAGCTATTGATCCCTACAATAAGGAATCCGGCATTACTGAAGACGATATTCTTGACGTTCTTCTTCCACGCTGCAAAACAGCTCGCGAAGCAGTGGCCCTTCTTGGCAAGATTATCGAAACACAAGGTGCCGGAGAAGGTTTCGGTGTGGGTTTTGCCGACGACAAAGAAGTCTGGTATCTCGAGACCGGAACAGGTCATCAATGGATGGCTCAGCGTACTCCTGCTGAGGTCTACTTTGCATCCGGCAACCAAGGCAGATTGCGCTTCTTTGATCCGAAAGACGACACAATGATGGGTTCTCCTACATTGATTTCTTTCGCAGAAGAACACGGCTTCTACGATCCTAAGTCAGGCAAGTTTGACTTCGCTGCCGCATACACCCGCAACGATGATAGAGATCGTATTTATAACGATCCGCGCGTTTGGGTAATGCAGAAGATTTTGAATCCGTCTCTAGAGCAAAAAGTTGCTGACGGAAGAAACTTTGATGTTTATCTCAAGCCTGAACAGCCCGTTACTCTTCAAAATCTGAAAGATATTATGCGCAACCACTTCGAAGGTTACGCTCACGATCCTTACAGTTTTGGATTAAACGGAAGCGAACCTTGGAGACCAATCAGCGTATTCAGAACTTATGAAGCTCATATTCTTCAAGTTCGCCCATGGATGCCGAGAGAAATCGGCGATGTGATTTACGTTGCGTTCGGTATGGCTTGCCTTTCTTGCTTCATGCCTTTCTACCAAGGTTTAGATCAAGTTCCTGCTGCATTCGGTGAAGGAACTGATCATGCAGACGACAAGTCTATCTATTGGAAGTTCCGTAAGCTCCAAACGCTTGCTATGACAGACTTCCCGACACTTGCACCGATTGTTCAGAAGAAATTTGCTGAGCATGAAGCTGCTATGAGTGAAAAGCAGTCTGCTATGGAAAAAGAATACACCAGCTTGTATGCAACTGATAAGCAGGCAGCTCATGATCTGCTTCAGAAATTCAATTTGGAAGTTTTCGAAGAGACTGAAGAAGTCATCGATGGTTTGATGAAGGAGCTCTTTACAGTTCTCACAACAAAGATCGAGAAAGAAAACTTCTTCGCAAATAAGAAAATGAAAGACTAATCTTTCTTTTTTGAGAACAGCCTCCTATCTGGAAAGCTAGGAGGTATTTTTTTTGCTGCTGAAAAGCTTCAGACAGACAAAAGGCCTCCGAAGAGGCCTTATCCTGCATTTCAGTTAATTATTTAGCAGCGGCTTTCCATGCATCTTCAAGAGGAGGGAACTTCTTGTTTTCAGCGATGTAAGCATCAACTTCTTTGTAGTTGTGGCCGGCTGTCTTGTGGCACTGTACGCAGTTGGTTGGTTTGTCGATAAAGCCCTTGTGGAACTGAGCAATCATCGGCTTCTTGGCATCATACATTTCTTCCAAGTTATGGCAACCGCGGCAGTTCTTGAAGTTGTTGCCGGTCATAGTATCGATAACGCGTTTTTCAGTAACTTTACGTCTTTCAAGCCATTTTTCCGGTGTGGAATAGTTGCCCTTGATTTCGCCGATGAGAGAAACCATACCGGCTTCAGCTTTTGCGAAAAGAAGCTGAGTATAAGCAATCGGGGTCAACGGATGATTTGTTTCATTTAAAAGGTGGCAGTCAGAGCAGCCTGCTGTCACGCCTGTCGGAGTTCTGGCATGCTGGCCTTGTTTCCATGCATAGGCTACGCCGTCCATGGAGTGGCACCATGTAGTACAGAATTTATCGGAACCTGCCCACTGTACGACGGAAACGGTGGAAGCAGAAATCACGATACCGACAACAATACCAATAACTAAGAGCCAAAAAACTCCCCATTTACTTCTAGAGGACATATTCTTCTTCCTTGCTGTTGTTAGTTAGTCAAAATGTTCTGACTCTAAGGGTGAGTCGAGTCGCTCCATGCTTGTTCTGAAATATACGAAAGAGCGGCATGAACTAAGTTTATCTTAAGAAATAATTAGAAATAAAAAGCAGAAATAAAAAAAATATGGAACTAACCCTAGAAATTTTGGGTTCTCCCCAATTAGAGTTAATCTTTTTGGGTCATCACATCAGGCCAATAATCACATTTGTTTGATCGACTTCAAGATAGGCGTCCGAACCGATAGTCAGGTTATGCGGGCTATGCACAAAACCGACAACATTAATTCCATTGGCTAGTCGTAGAGTAACTTCACCGCCTTTATCTTTTTGGGGTAAGCGAGCAACCTGGCCTTTTAATACTTCTTTGTCATAGTTCTCCGGAAGTGAGTCAAGAATTTTTGCTCCGGTAGCCTTAAACAACGCTAATACAGCCATTCCCACCTTCAAACCGAGCAGCTGCTGACTTTCTGTCGTAATGCTGGCTTTTAAATAGGCTTGTTCAGCAACTTTTAAAACCACCTTGGATTGGGAAAGACCTCCGTGAATTTCTTCAATCACGCAAGGAATTACATTTCTTACGCTCATTTTGAGCGTACTGGCCGCTAGAGATGCAAGTTTTGAATGTTGACCGTTCTCAATATCAGTCAAAATTTGTGAGCGGACTTTGTTCAGAGAGGCGGATGCTTCAAGTACCAGTCTTCCGGCAGGCGTTAAGACTGCGCCGCCTCCTGAAGAGCCGCCGACAGCTTTATCGACCAGCGGTTCGCCGGCAAGATTGCTTAGAGTTTCAATTGCCTGCCAAGCGGCTTTATAGCTGATTCCGGCTGAACGGGCTGCCTGAGAAATACTTCCCAGACTGTCGATTCTCTGAAGAATATCTATTCTTTTATCTACACTCTCTAACCCCAGGGCATCAAAGATGTTCATATCTTTACCAATTAATTATTTTACGTATACAATACCGTTATTCTAATCTAGAATAGCGACAAGATAATTATTTCTTAAAGGAGCATCATGAAACACAGTTTATTGCTTTTAGCTGTAGCAGCTATCTTCTCAACCTCAGCCAATGCTGCCGACATTAATGTCGCAGTAGCCGCCAACTTTACAGCTCCTATGAAAGAATTGGCCGCTATGTATGAAAAAGAAACCGGTAACAAGATTCTAGCTTCCTACGGTGCAACAGGTGCCTTTTACGCACAGATAAAAAACGGTGCTCCTTATCAGGTTCTTTTTGCCGCTGATGCAAAAACCCCGGCTAAGATTGTAAAGGAAGGTTTGGGTGCTGAAGGTACGAATAAGGTATATGCGTACGGTAAGTTAGTTTTGTGGAGCGCTGCACCTGACTTCGTAAAAGAAGATAAGAACTTTATTCTTTCCGACAAAGTTAAGAAGATTGCCGTTGCTAACCCCAAGTTAGCTCCATACGGAGAGGCTGCTTATCAAACAATGACAGCTTGGGGTAATCTGAAGAAAGCGGAACCCAAATTTGTAACCGGGGACAATATCGGTAAGACATTCCAGTATGCCAAGACAGCGAACGCGCAGGTTGGTTTCGTCGCTTTATCTCAAGTATTCAAGGACGGCAAGATGACATCAGGATCGGGCTGGATTATTCCAACTGACTTGTATCAGCCTATTCGTCAGGACGTTGTTGTCTTGAATCCGGGTAAAGGCAACAAAGAAGTCGCTGACTTCCTCAGGTTCGTTGAAACCAATCCTCAAGCTAAGAAGTTAATTGAGTCCTACGGATACGGACTGTAAGAGAGTTTTAGATGTTTACCGCTGAAGAATTACTGCCTATCCAACTAACTCTAGAGCTAGCTGCCATAACTACAGTGTTTCTTTTAATTGTTGCCACGCCACTGGCGTGGTGGCTCGCTAATACAAAGTCGAAGCTGAGATCCGCAGTGAGTTCAGTGGTGACATTACCTCTTGTTTTACCGCCCAGTGTATTAGGTTTTTATCTTTTAGTAGCCATGGGGCCAAATGGGCCTTTGGGTAAATTGACAGAAGCTTTAGGGGTAGGGCTTCTGACATTCACTTTTCCGGGACTTGTAATCGGCAGCGTCGTATATTCGATGCCGTTTGCTGTGCAGCCGCTGCAGGGAGCGTTCGAATCCATCGGCAAAAGGCCGCTGGAGGTCGCTGCAACACTCCGGGCCACGCCGTGGGATACTTTCTTCAATGTGATTCTACCACTAGCGAAGCCTGGATTCGTGACTGCTTCTTTACTTACTTTTGCGCACACAATCGGCGAGTTCGGCGTTGTTCTGATGATTGGGGGCAATGTTCCCGGAAAAACTCAAGTTGTTTCCACAGAAATCTACAGCTATGTGGAAGCAATGGAATACTCAAAGGCCCATTGGCTGGCTGGCGGTATGGTCTTATTTAGTTTCTTTGTTCTACTCGGACTAACATTATTAAATAGAAAAAACGATCGCTTCTTGACCTAGGAGAAGAATAAGTTGGAAACAATAAGTACAAGTGAAGTGAACTTATTCCTGGAAAGGAAAGAAGGTTTTAAGCTTGACTGCAGCGTCAAATTCCCCACAGAGGGAATTACTGTTGTTTTTGGAGAGTCGGGTTCCGGTAAGACAACATTTTTAAGATGTGTAGCCGGGCTCGAACGTGCACATGGTTATGTTCACGTCGGCAATGAACTCTGGCAGGACGACAAGAAAAATATCTTTTTACCGACTTGGCAGCGCCAGCTTGGTTATGTATTTCAAGAATCTTCTCTTTTCCCTCATCTCTCTGCATTAAAAAATTTAGAGTTCGCTATCAAGAGAAGCAAAAGTCCCAACTCCAAAGAGAGAATGGAAACCGCTATTGAATTGTTAGGAATTCGAACTTTGCTTAACCGCATGCCTTCTCAGCTTTCGGGCGGAGAACGGCAAAGAGTGGCAATTGCCAGAGCCGTTGCGACGGATCCTCATGTTATGCTCTTTGATGAGCCACTAGCTTCTTTGGACTTTGCTAGAAAGGTTGAAATTCTTCCTTGGCTGGAAAAGCTTAAAGAAGAACTCAAAATACCAATGCTTTATGTGACTCACTCTGCAAATGAAGTAGTTAAACTTGCCGATCACATCATTGTGCTTGAGAAAGGGCTTTTGAAAGCCAGCGGCTCTCTGCAAAGCGTTTTATCAAACGTAGATCTTCCCGTTAAGCTTGAAGGAAAACTTGGAGTGGTTCTGCGAGGAAAAGTAACTGACAAAGACTCGCACTGGAATTTGTTGACAGTCAGAATTGAAAACTTTGATATTACCGTCCCTGACGGTGGAGAAGAGGTTGGAGACTCAGTAAGTTTGCAGGTGCTGGCTAAAGACGTTTCTATTACCGCGGCAAAGCCTGAATCGACCTCAATTTTAAATATCTTGCCGGGTAAGGTCACGCAAATACGGCAAGAAGATAATCATATAGATAGCTTGGTTCAAATTGACTGTAACGGCCAGAAATTTTTGTCTTTGGTGACAAACAAATCTTTAAATTCTCTCTGTCTCCAGGAGGGCTCGAATGTTTGGATTCAGTTTAAATCTATGAGCCTAAGCGCTCGGTGATTCAGCCCAAGATTTGTTGAAGCAGAGAAAAATTTTGCTTTGAAACACAAAAGGGGATCAAGTTTTCTAGACTGATCTTCTTTGAATTTACGGTTCAACCTGCCTATTCCAAGACTTTAACCATAAAGTTCGAAGGTCTTCCTTCTGAATAGACAACAGGAATTTGAATCTTGACAGAGAGCCCCCCTTTAATGCTCTTCATATCCGGGATGACTGTGTATTCAGAAGGCGGATAAGTTTTTTGGAAGATAGTCTTATTGGTGTTGACCAAAGTGACTTGAAACTGAGGAAGTCTCTGGGTTCTCATATCCTGATTTTGTACTTGGAGCGAGACGTCCCATGTATCTCGTCCTGTGGCATTCATTTCCGAAGTCAGGATTCTCAACGGCCTCATCGGAGGGCAATAGAAGAACTTGCAGCTTCGTTCAGAAATTGAGTTAAGAGGATCCTGTTGCATGATGCTTGGCTGCAAGAATAAGGCAACTTGCCAGGTGCACAAGCAAACCACAATAAAGCAAATAAAAAGCATCACTGATCTCAGAACGCCAGATGGAGTCGGAGCTTCTTCGGGAGCTTCTAGATTTTCATCGGGAGGTTCCATGACGGCTTTAGGCTTTTGGCTTAAAGGCGTTGAGAGTTCCTCTAAATCCTTGGAAAGCGCAGCCATCATTTCACGAGGATCTTTGCGCTTAACTGAAGAGGGCTCAGCGGTTGAAGAAACGAGATTCTGAGGAGTTTGTCCGGCGGGACTGCCCGTGGGGATACCCGCAGAAGAGGATTGTGTAGGAGAGGGAGAAATTTTTGGAGCTTCAGTCTTGGCAGATGTCGGAACCGGAGAATTCAGTTCAGCGGGCACAATCCTCGGAATTAAGTCTTCTTTTCGCTTTAAAGGTTGAGAAAGACTCGGTTCATAAGGAAATCTAAGACCTTTTGAATTGCCAGAGATTTTCGGCTCCATATTCTGCTCGCTCGGTTATTTCTTTTGTCCTGCTAAGCACACCCATCCTTCCGAAGTTTTCCAAATCTTCAGATCCAGGGTAGCACACAGCCCGTTGTAAAGTTCCATTAGCTCTTCAGCTTGTCTCTCTAATATACCCGATAAAACCAAGGATCCGCCGTCTTTTACGCGGGATATGAGTGCAGGAGCCAAGATTCGGAGGGGGTTGCTCAAAATATTAGCTACCACCACATCAAATTTTTCATCAGGCAATTTGGACGGGAGATAGAAGCCTGCCTCAACTCCATTCTGCTCGGCATTGTATTTAGCCGCTTCGATGGATTGCGGGTCGATATCGGTGCCCATAACAATATCAGCACCAAGTTTCTTTGCTGCTACGGCAAGAATTCCAGAACCACAGCCGTAGTCGAGAACACTGCGGCCGCAAAGATCATGCGAACTCAGCCATTCAAGACAAAGATGGGTTGTAGGATGAGTCCCTGTACCGAACGCAACGCCCGGATCAAGTCTGATATTGATTGCATTGGGATTGGGAGGTTGATGCCAGGACGGAACAATCCAGAGTTTTTCGGAGATTTGAGTTGGAGAAAATTGAGCTTGCGTAATGCGTACCCAATCGTTATCCGGGACAATGGTTTCTGCCTCAATCTCCGGAACTCTAAAGTGCAGTTCATCGCAGCATTTATTTAAAACTTTCGCAATAGGAAAGTCTGCCGGGACAAGAATTTTCAATCTGGAACGATTCCAAGCCAGTCTTTCGGGCTCGAGACCGGGTTCACCGTAAAGCGGGGCCTCGTCTTCGCTGTCGGCATCGGCATCTTCGATACTGACTGAATAGACACCTTCGTCCATTAAGAAATCCGAAAGTTCTTCGGCTTCGTCTTTTTCGACCAAAATTGAAAATTCTTTGAGCATTTAGCAGCCTATGCGTGTTTACGGTTCATGTGCGAGAGCTTTTCTTCCAGATAGTGGATGCTGGGACCGCCCTTTAAATAAGTTTGGTCAATCATCATTTCTCTGTGAAGAGGAATATTTGTAGAAATTCCTTCAACGACAGTTTCGGACAAAGCACATCTCATGCGTGCAATTGCTTGCTCACGTGTGTCGCCGTAAGAGATCAGCTTGCCGATCATTGAATCGTAGTGCGGAGGTACAAAATATCCCGGGTAAATGTGGGAGTCAACACGGATGCCGGGACCTCCCGGTGCATGGAAAGTTGAGATTCTTCCGGGGCTCGGTGTGAATCTAAACGGATCTTCAGCGTTAAGTCGGCATTCAATGGCATGGCCTCTGATTTGAATATCTCTTTGACGATAGCTTAGACGTTCGCCGGCAGCAATTTTGATCTGCTCCTGGACCAGATCCACGCCTGTAATTAACTCTGTGACCGGATGTTCAACCTGAATGCGAGTATTCATTTCGATGAAGTAGAACTCTCCGTTCTCGTACAAGAATTCAAAGGTACCGGCACCGCGATAGCCAATCTTTCTGCAGCCGTCTACGCAGCGTTCGCCGATTTTTTCGATTTGACGGCGAGGAATACCGATAGCCGGAGCTTCTTCAATGACTTTCTGATTGCGTCTTTGTATAGAACAGTCTCTTTCACCAAGCCAGATAGCATTTCTGAAAGAGTCTGAAAGTACTTGAATCTCGATGTGACGAGGATTTTCAAGGAATTTTTCCAGATAAACGGTGCCGTTGCCGAAAGCGGCTTTAGCTTCTTGCCTTGTGGTATTGACCGCATTAATTAGAGCGGCTTCGGTGTGAACGACTTTCATTCCTCGGCCGCCGCCGCCACCGGCTGCTTTAATAATGACCGGATAGCCGACTTCACGCGCCAGACGAATAATTTCTTTCGGGTCATCCGGCAGTGCACCGCCTGAACCCGGAACGCAAGGAACGCCGGCTTCAATCATGGCTTGTTTGGCCGAAACTTTATCACCCATTAAACGGATAGTTTCCGGGCGAGGCCCTATAAATACGAACCCACTGGATTCTACGCGTTCAGCGAAGTCTGCATTTTCCGAAAGAAAGCCGTAACCCGGGTGAATAGCCTCGGCGTCGGTGACTTCAGCCGCACTAATTAAAGCTGGGATATTCAAATAACTTTGGTGAACGGGAGCCGGTCCGATACAGACGGACTCATCTGCAAGCCTAACGTACTTGGCGTCAGTGTCTGCCAAAGAATGAGCAACCACCGTTTTAATGCCCATTTCTTTACAAGCACGTTGAATTCTGAGGGCAATTTCACCTCGGTTGGCAATTAAGATTTTTCCAAACATGGTTACTCAATAACAAAGAGGGCTTGTCCAAATTCAACAGGCTGAGCATTATCAACAAGAATTTCTTTTACGGTACCGCTGACTTCTGCTTCAATTTCGTTAAGCAGCTTCATGGCTTCAATAATGCATAAGGTGTCGCCTTTCTTTACCTGAGAACCGACCTGAACGAAAGGATCAGCGCCGGGGCTAGGAGCGCGGTAGAAAGTGCCTACCATCGGGCTTGTTACCTGAGTTCCGGACGGAGCAGCGGCCTTCGGAGCAGGAGAGGGTGCGGCCGCAGGTGCAGCTGCAGGCTCTGCCGGTCTGTAAACTGGCTGAGGAACTTCTACTGCGGCTGGTTGAGCAGCAACAGATACCGGTTTGTTGACGATTCTGACTTTTTCGCCTTCTTCAGTAATTTCCAACTCGGAAACACCTGAAGCCTGTACCAAATCAATAAGTGTTTTAAGTTTACGCAGATCCATGATGATCCTCTTCTCTAATTAGAATTAATTAAATATTCAGCCGCCAGCAGATACCCTTTATAACCTAAGCCGATAATGCATCCTCTAGCGATATCGGACAGATAGGAATGATGTCTAAAAGGTTCTCTAGCAAAGATGTTTGTAAGATGGACTTCTATAAAAGGAATGTTGACTGACAAGAAGGCATCTCTAATAGCAATGCTTGTGTGAGTGTATGCGCCGGGATTGATGATGACTGCGTCGACTTCTTCTCTGGCGGCTTGATGAATTTTGTCAACAAGGTCTCCCTCGTGGTTGCTCTGATAGCAAATCAGCTCAACATCGTAAGAAGCACATTTTTGACTAAGTTCGTTCTCAATTTGTTCTAGGGTCACAGATCCATATTTTTCAGGCTCTCTTCTGCCTAAAAGATTTAGATTGGGGCCGTTAAGCAGCAAAATTTTGTTCATCACGTTCAGGGAGACTCGAAGAAAATCTCTTAGCTCCCCTTAGAGTTATTCATTTCGTAAGTATAGTACTTAACTTTCTCTAAAAACATTAAGAAATCGGGCTATTTGTATCTATCTTGACGAATTGATGAGAGGGAGAACGGGGCTTTAAGTTCCTTATTAAAACGCTAAAGAAATATGTAAAGATCGGCGAAGATAAGCGAAAAAAGCAGAAAATCTTCCGGTTATTTAGTTTTATCGAGAATTTTTGCAAGATCTTCAATTGTGGCAAACTTGAAGCTTTCTTCTTCGATTTGCCATCGATCAGGAAGTTTGTTTTGCTTTTTCTTTCCTGGCTGGCGAGCGTCGTAGACGCGTAATACTACCCAGACAGAGATGTGTTGATCGCGAAGTACACCGTTTCTCAATGAAGGTGCTTCGACAATTAGTTCTTCAACCGGATCTCTTTTAGTTCTTGCTTCCACAGGATAAGACTCAAAATCAATATTTCTATCCAACAAGAATAACTCTACTTCTTTAGGATCGTCCGCAGCCAGATCGATATAAATATTAGAGAATTTATCTGCGCATCCGTTGAGAACACCTTTGGTTAAAAGCGGAGAGTATTGCTCTAACTCCTTCATGACCGTTAGAGCCATCAACCGAAGCTCCCTTAGACGCTCTTTATGTCCTTCCGGATCAAAAATTGCGTAATGTTCCCTTAGTGCCGTCTCGATTTGTTCATCCGACGGAAGCATAGAAGTGGAAAGATGCGGATTACTTTCAAGTATTTCGCTTCTGGCTTCGTTCCAAGGAAGCCCTTTTTCGGCGATTATGCCGGCAGCAAGGGCTGCATATTTATTAGGCTGAATCACGGTGTCCTTAGTTTTTTATGAAAACGTAACAAATTCTAGGCGCTCAGAATGCCGCAAAACCAAGAAAAAATTATTCTGAGCTGTCTGACGTCTAAATCGTTACCAAATTTCTTATGTATAGTCTTGAGACTAAAGAGCGCCTCGATCTATAGTTCTTTGATTACGAGATAGATGTTCGGAGAAATTGTGCATATTCATATTGTTGGTATTTGCGGGACCTTCATGGGAGGAATTGCTCAGCTGGCCAAATCCCTAGGTATCAGGGTCAGCGGCTGTGATGCAGCTGTTTATCCACCGATGTCAGATCAGCTTAAGGAAGCTGGAATTGACCTCATCGAGGGCTACGATCCTGAGCAGTTAAAGTTAAATCCTGACTTGTATATTATCGGTAATGCTATCTCTCGAGGAAACCCTCTTCTTGAAGCTATTCTTAATTCAGGAGCTCCGTATACTTCAGGGCCTCAGTGGCTCGCAGAAAACATTTTGTGGAAGAAGAAAGTTTTAGCCGTTGCGGGTACACATGGTAAAACTACTACAAGTTCCATGCTGACATGGATTTTGGAAGAAGCTGGTTTGAATCCAAGCTTTTTAATTGGGGGAGTTCCTAATAATTACCATCGTTCTGCACGTTTGACTGACTCAGAATATTTTGTAATTGAAGCAGATGAATACGACACGGCATTCTTTGATAAGAGAAGCAAGTTTGTTCATTACCGCCCCTGGGTGGCTATTCTGAACAACCTAGAATATGACCATGCTGATATTTTTCCGAATATCCAAGCAATTCAAAGACAGTTCCATCATTTAGTCAGAACTATTCCATCGCAGGGAAGAGTAATTTATAACGGCGAAAGCGAAGCTCTTAAAGAAGTATTAGAAATGGGGCTTTGGACTCCGGCTGAATCTTTCGGCACTTCAGATTCAGACAACTGGCAATTAAAAGACTATGAGGATCCGCGATTGTTCGCCGGTTCTAAGGAAATCGGAGAAGTTCCTTCTCCGTTACCCGGACATCATAACCGGATGAACACAATTGCCGCAGTAGCTGCGGCAGCTGCAATCGGAATTTCTGCTGTCGATGCTTTGCATCATATGGAGTCCTTTGAAGGTGTAAAACGCAGACTGGAACTCAAAGGAACGGAAGACGGAGTCAAAGTTATTGATGATTTCGCACATCATCCAACCGCCATCGAAGAGACTCTTAAGGCACAAAGAAGCGTCCAGAGAGAGGGAAGAATCATTGCGGTGCTTGAACCTCGGTCAAATACGATGAAACTTGGGAGTATGAAAGACAAACTTCCCGGATCACTGGAGTTGGCCGATGAAGTTGTCTGTTTCCAATCTCCTGCAGTGCATTGGGATGTGGCAGAAGCCCTCAAGCCGCTTGGGAATAAAGCTAAAGCCTTTAGTCATCTTGAGGAAGTGGCCGAAGCAGCAGTGAAGGCTGCCGAGCCGGGAGATGCAATTTTGGTAATGAGCAACGGAGGCTTCGGCAATATCCATGAAAAACTTCTGAAAGCTCTCCGACAGAGGTCTACTAATGAATAGCACTACTATCTATATTCATGGATTTCTTTCTTCTCCGTATTCCAACAAAGGAAAGATTTTGGCGCAAAGGCATCTTCAGAGAGGAATTCCTTTTATAGCTCCGGAGATTTTTGTAGGACCGAAGAAAGCCGCAGAGATCATTATGGCTGCCGTAGATCAGGTTCAAACGGATGATTTTTGTTTTATCGGTTCATCGTTAGGTGGTTTTTATGCCACCTGGGCAGCGGAAAAATTCGGAAAAAAGGCTGTTCTTCTAAATCCTGCTGTTCGGCCTTGGCTTTTTATGGAAGATAAGGTCGGAGTGCACTATGTAGAACAGACCGGCGACAAGATCGTTGTGTATCCGGAGTACGAAGAAGAATTAAAGGCATTAGCTGTTAACCGTCTTAAAACTCCTTCTAATTATTTGACAATCTTGGGCGATAAGGATGAAGTGCTCAATTGGCACGATGGTGAGGAGTTTTACCATGGGACTAATGTCAAGATTGTGCACGGAGCTGACCACAGACTCTCAGAGTTTGATTCTCTTGCAGATGATGTTATGAATTTCCTTCATGACAGAATCTCCAGGTAAGATCTGCTTTCTCAAAGAAAGGATGATAATGAATTTATTTTTCGAAGAAGACGGTGCTTTTAAGGCAGGAGTCATTCTGAACGCGACGGACGCTGCTTATCAGATTGAATTACCGACAGGAAAACGAATAAAAGTTAAAAAATCACATAGTTTTTTTGAATTTTCCGCGCCTTCTCCTCTCGAATTTATCCAGCAGGCTCAGGCTGTAGCTGAAACTATTGATTTAGATTTGCTTTGGGAGTTCGCTGCAGCTGAAGAATTTACTTATCAGGATGCTGCAAAGGAATATTTCGGGGAAGAAGCCGGCAAGCTTGAACAGGCCGGAACTCTTTTCCGTCTCCATGCCAATCCCGTCTACTTTTATAGAAAAGGTCGAGGAAAATACAGAGCAGCTCCCGAAGAGACTCTCAAACTTGCTCTGGCGGCAATTGAAAGAAAGAGAAAGCTGGACGAACAAAAAGATGCTTACGTCAAGGAACTTCTCGAAGGCCGAGCTCCCGAGGCTATCGCTGCTCAGGCAATTCAGCTTTTGTCTAAGCCCGACAAAAACTCTATTGAGTGGAAAGCGCTGAAAGAAGCAACCGACATTAGAAGCTGTTCTCCTCTAAGACTGCTTTTAGAAGTAAAAGCGATTCCTAACGCATGGAGATACCACGTAGAGAATTTCTTTTCTATTAACTTTCCTAAAGGAAAAGAATTTCCGAAGACCTTTCCGGAACCTCAAAAGGAAAGTTTTGAGGATCTTCCTCTTGCAGACGGCCAAGCTTTTTCGATTGACGATTCCAACACAACGGAAATTGATGATGCGGTTTCCGTGACACCCGTGGGAGACAACAGAACCAAGCTAGGTATTCACATTTCAGCGCCCGGTCTTGGAATCTTGACTGACTCTGAAGTGGATAAAGCTGCACGAGAAAGAATGTCTACTGTGTATGCTCCCGGTCTGAAGACGACGATGCTGCCGAAAAGCTGGGTTAAAGCCTTTTCTTTAGATGAAGGAAACATTTGTCCGGTTTTATCTTTGTATGCTTTAGTAGATAACGAGACGTTCGAAGTAGTCGTGACGGAAACACGATTAGAGAGAATCAAAATCGCCGCTAACTTGTGGTACGACAAGATTGAAAGCCAAGTGACAGAAGAGGCTGTCCGAGACAACACTTTGGACATACCGTTCGGTAAAGAAATGTCTTGGGTTTGGCACTTTGCAAAACATCTTCAGCAAAAACGCGAAGAAGTTCGCGGGCGCCCTGAGCCGGTAGGAAAAATTGATTGGTATTTTGATCTGAAAGGCGAAGATGAAAACGCAACTGTTGAGCTGAAGGGCAGAAAACGCGGAGCTCCCCTTGATTTATTGGTGGCTGAGGTAATGATTTTTGCCAATGCTTCTTGGGGTGAGTGGTTGGAGAAAAAGAAGGTAGCCGGCATATACCGCAGTCAGAGAATGGGCAAGGTTAAGATGACTTCCGTTCCGGGACCTCATGACGGCATCGGTGTTGAGTACTACGCTTGGTCGACTTCTCCGCTGCGACGGTATGTTGACATGGTCAATCAACGTCAATTGATAGCTGCCGTGAGAGAGGAGAAACCTCCGTTTAAATCTAATGATCTGGATTTATTCAGCATTATTTCCAACTTTGATACGAAATACACTGCTTTTAATGACTTCCAGACTCGAATGAACCGTTATTGGTCTTTGCGCTGGATTGAACAGGAGAAAATCGAAAACATTAAAGTCACCGTTGCTAAGGGAGATTTGGTTCGCTTAGAAGGTTTGCCAATGATGCAAAGAGTACCGGGACTTCCGGAGTACCCTCGAGGACAAAACCTTCTTATGAGAGTAGTAGGTGTCGATTACATTGAGCTTGTTCTCGAACTGCGCTTAGTTGAAGTTTTGGATCAAGAGGATGCTGAAGATTTACCGGAGGAAGAACTCGTCGAAGTTGAGGAGCCTCAAGAAAATCCGGAAAATCCGACCCCTGAGACTGACTCCAATGATTCGGAGCAACCAAAATCCAATGAAGCAAGTTAAGAGATTTCTTCTTTTGGGAATTCAAAATGGTTTCTGAAAGAAATTTCTACATATTCAAAGTAATGCATTAAGGCTTCATAAATTAAAAATAGATGCGCTTTACCCCTTGATAGTCAAGGGATAATGCCCGCGGAATGACCCCGCGGGTTTAATTTTGCGCGGAGGATCTTTTTTGCTCTATAGGTATTAAATTTTTCATAAGAAAAATTAGCTATTGAGCCATCCCATGAGAGTGTTATTATTTGGGAAAAAGAAACTTTAAAAATTTTTAAGAAAGGGAAAAACATGGGTAAAGAATCAAAATACGCCGTAGTCGGTAACCCCGTGGCCCACAGTTTGTCACCGGAAATTCATGAAGCCTTTGCTAAACAGTTTGGCGACAATATTTCTTATGAAAAAATAGAAATTCCATTAGGAGAATTTGAAAGTTACATTGAAGATCTGATCTCAGAGGGATATAAGGGCGTCAATGTGACCATTCCTTTTAAGGTAGATGCCTATCGTTTTTCCACTAAAACGACGGCCTATGCAAGACAAGCAACTGCCGCTAACACTCTCAAATTTGAAGGAAATAAGGTTCTCGGAGAGAATACCGACGGGATTGGTTTTGTTCAGGATCTAAAAGGGCGCCTGAAGTTTTCTTTGAAAAATAAGAATATTTTGATTTTAGGGGCCGGCGGAAGTGTTAGAGGGCTGCTTCCGGTCATTCTTGACGAACTTCCTAAAAAGATTTCAGTTGCCAATCGTTCGGTTGCCCGCGCCCAGCAGCTCGCTGATGAATTCGGAATCCAAAGTATTTTGTACGATGAGACAGGTTCTGAACAATACGATCTTATTATCAATGCCACTCCTGCAAGCCTTCAGAATAAGGCTCCTCTAATTCCGGCAAACGCCTTTGAAGATTGTGAACTAGCTTACGACCTGGTTTATGCTGCTGATCCGACACCGTTTATGCAAGTTGCAAAAGAAGGTGGCGCAAAAGTTACATCTGACGGCCTGGGAATGCTTGTCGAGCAGGCCGCTGATTCTTATAATTTCTGGCTTGGACATCGGCCCGAAACGACGCCGGTCTATGAATATATTAGGAAACTGTTAGCGAAAAAATAGCAATGTGAGAGACCAGGTGTCTCTTTGAGGAGTGAAGCTTGAGCCTTCAAGAAAACACTATTGGCTTGGCCCAGGATGAAGAAATTACAGCACGTGACCCCGAAGCAGCGGCACGTGCTTTGGCGCTTGTCCAACAGTTAATCGAAGAAGGCGAAGAGGCCGAGGATAGAAAAGATCTGAAAGACAGAGAGGCCATTCGGCTCGATCTTCGGGATACTCTATCTGAGCTGCATCCTGCTGACGTTGCCTATATTCTGGAAGCTCTTCCTCTTGATGAACGTTTGATTGTCTGGGACTGTGTCAGGTCCAGCCAAGACGGTGAAATTCTTGTTGAGGTCAATGAAGCGGTTCGTGAAACCCTTATTGATGCGATGAACAAGGACGAGCTTGTCGATGCCGTTGAAAAGTTAGGCACTGACGAGATTGCTGACCTTGTTGAAGATTTGCCGCCGGACGTTGTTGCTGAGGTTCAGGAAGGTCTTTCCCACGAAGAGAGAGCACAGCTGCGGGCTGCGATGAGCTACCCGGAAGATTCCGTGGGTGCCCGTATGGACTTCGATATCGTCTCAATTCAACAAGACGTTACGCTCGATGTCGTTCTTCGCTATTTACGCCGTTTAAAAAAACTCCCTGATCACACTGACCAAGTGTTTGTAGTGGACAGAGATGAGAGATTAATGGGAACTCTTCCGGTTGATCGAATTCTTACTCATGCTCCCGATCAGTTGGTTAAAAATGTAATGGTTGCCGACGTTTTGACACTTTCTCCTCTGGAAGATGTCGGAGATGCGGCATCTGCCTTCGAACGTTATGACCTCGTTAGTGCACCTGTAATTAACGAAAGCGGCAGATTGGTAGGTCGTTTGACCGTTAATGAAGTCGTCGACATCATTCGTGAAGAAAGTGATGAAGAAGCTTTCGGTGCCGTCGGTTTGGATGATGACCAAGACTTGTTCGAATCCATTTGGTCATCTGCAAAAGCCCGCTGGATTTGGCTTGGAATAAATTTGTTTACGGCATTCTTTGCATCCAGAGTGATTTCTGCATTTGACGGGACAATCGAAAAGGTTGTGGCTTTGGCCGCTTTGATGCCGATTGTTGCAGGTATTGCCGGAAATTCCGGTAATCAGACATTAACTCTGCTCGTTCGTTCTTTAGCGACAGGCCAGATTACAGAATCAAACCAGTTGGACGTTATTAAGAAAGAAGTTTTAGTTGCTCTTATCAACGGATTTATCTGGGGAATTATCGCAGGGCTTTTTGCTTGGGCTCTTTACTACAACTCTCCGGACGGCAAACTTCTCGGCCTGACGATGTTTATGGCGATGATGCTGAATATGCTAATGGGTGCCGTTGTAGCTATTCTTGTTCCGCTCACTCTTAAAAAATTAGGAAGAGATCCGGCATTAGGCGGCTCGGTTCTTCTTACTTTCATCACTGACTCCGGCGGCTTCTTTATTTTCTTAGCCTTGGCTACTTATATTTTCAGCGTGTAAAGCTATTTTGGCTGAGAACCGAATTTGGCTCTCACAGAAGTAAGTTCTGAAAAAGACAAAGCCTCCCGAAGGAGGCTGATACGCTTTAGCGCATTAATTCTCTGAGGTGAGAATTAATTAGTTGTCTGTGCCAACCATAACGTTAGAAGCCTTGATCACAGCGTAAGCTTTTTTGCCAACTTCGAGGTTAAGAGACTTGGCAGAAGTAGAAGTGATAGAGGAGACTACCTGTGTGCCGCAGGGGAGTTCGATAGTGACTTCTGTGGAAACAGGGCCTTCTTTGATGGAAACAACTTTACCTTCTAAAACGTTACGTGCAGATAATTTCATTTGAAACTCCAATGTGTTAATTGAAATAATTAAGTGAGAGAAATCTTAATTGACACATAATGAGCAAGCAACATTTTAGGCCGTTATTTCTCAGAAGAATATTTTTAGTTATAAAGTTTTCTAACTGCGTTATTCTATTAGGGAACTCTTGGGTATCAGTGCTTGCGAAAGAGAAGCACGCTTCTGCAAGAGTTGGAAATTGAATAACGGATTGACAGAAAAAAATGTAATGAGCCTGTTTGAAAAAAAATGATACATTCTCCGCTTGTTTCTAAGGGTATTTGCCTAAGATTTAAAACTAATGATTCATTTTCCGTTATTCGAAGCAAGAAAAACTTCTTAATTAGAACTCTACTTGGTTGACTATTTCTGATTAACCGATTCGGTTGGTTTTAAACCGAAAACTGTTTTCCACGCTATATATTCTTCTTAATAACCTCCTGGAGTGGATGATGAATAATAAGTGGGCCTATCTAGTTTCTGCGTTAGTTATATCTGTATGTAATTCCAGTTTTTCTCAAGAGCCGATTCCAGGAACACCGGTTTATGAAGAGCTGGAGAAAGTTGTAGTAGTTTCCAGACACGGAGTTCGATCCCCGACTCAGTCTGCTGAAACGCTTGCTTCATGGAGTTCTCGTCAATGGCCAAATTGGGGAGTAGAAAAAGGGTATTTGACCCCAAGAGGATATAGATTGGTTAAGGGAACGTGGAAACAAAACAGCAAAATAAGCCCATTCGTTTTTGGTCAATGCCCAAATCCGAATGAAGTCGAAATCATTGCGGACGTAGACGAACGAACAATTAAAACAGCTGAGGCTATAAGCGAAGGCTTATTTCCACAGTGTGGAATAAAAGTCAAAGTTACTTCTGCAAAACATTCGAAGCTGTTTTCCCCGCTTAAAGCCAAGGTTTGTAAGATTAAACATCCAGATTCTTTAGCTGAGAAACTGACCCAAAACTCTAAAGGCGTCTCTGAGGTCTACGCTCAAGAGATATCTCTATTAAATAAAGTTACCGAAGGCAATTTTTCCGGCGAAATGGTAGGCCATGCTAGTAAACATAAAGTTGGCTTGAGCGGGGGGCCTTACTATGGTTCAAGCTTTACGGAAATTTTGGCTTTGGAGTGGGGACAATGGCCTGACCAAATCCCGGGCTGGGCTCAGATGCCCTGGACCGAGATACTGAAAGTTATGCCTTTACGAGTTGGCGTTTTCTCAATTCTTAACCGAGATATGGAAGTGGCTCGTTACAAAGGATCGGCTCTAGGAGCGAAGATTATTGAGTCATTAGAAAAAGCAGACGGTCCTAAATATACTTTTTTAGTCGGGCATGACACTAACTTGGCTAATCTCGGCGCTTTGTTTGACTTGAACTGGAAGCAACCGGACAGAATGAGAAATGAGAATGTTCCGGGAGGCTATTTGACTTTCGAAAAGTGGAAAGTTGGTGATAAGGAAGAGATCCGGGTTTCCTACTCAGCTTTAAGTCCAGAGCAAATGCATGCTTCCGAAGTAACGCTTCCTCCGGTAGAAACTCAGATCCTTCCTAAAGGGGTAGAGTTTTCTCAGTGGGTAAGACACTATCGCGGTCGATTAGATAGCCGCTGTATAGCAAACGACTGATTTTTTCAACAACTAATGCAAAATCCTCCTCTCGATGCATATGGTCAAGAGGAGAATTTGCGCTAGCGAACCCCCTTGAGAACCAGGTATTTGTTGTCGAGACTTCCTTGTAGATAATTCAAAACATTATCAACGGCAGCGATGTTCATCTCAGCGGAATTTTCTATAGTAGAAGAAGCCGTATGAGGAGTGAGGACAGCCGTCGGACAGTTTGCAAGAGGTGAGTTCGTGCAGGGCTCCGTGGGAAACACATCCACTGCAGCAGCTCCAAGTTTTCCGGACTTTAATGCGTCTGCGACGGCAAATTCGTCGATTACAGGACCTCTGGCAATATTGATCAAAATCGAGCCTGTCTTCATCTGATCCAATTTATTTTTGTCGATTAGATGGAAAGTTGAATCAGTTAAGGGAACATTTAGAGAAAGGAAGTCTCCTTCTCTAAGGAGTGTCTCTTCATCGACGTATTTGACTCCATAAGTTTTTTCATCCTCGAGATTTGGATGACGGCAGTAGTAAATCACATTCATTTTGAAAGGAACGGCTCTTTTAGCGATTTCTTTCCCAATTCCTCCGAAGCCATAAAGAGCTAAAGTTTTCCCTTTAGCACCCGGTTCCAGTGTTGGTTCCCAAACATGTTCATGCATCGATTTGTTTTGGGCATCAATTCTTCTGGCGAAATAAAGGATGTAGGCCATAACATGTTCGGCTACGGCACCTTCGACAAAGCCGGTAGTTCGGGTCAGGCCGATGCCGAGCTCTTTGAGAGCCTTCAAATCTATTGCATCGTATCCAATACCGTTTCGAGAGATCAATTTGAGTTTGTGCAGTCGTTTGAGGAGGCTTGGCGAGTAGGTTTCCGTACCGGCGATGATGATATCTGCATCTTTAACTGCTTCGTACAGGATATCTTCGCTCCCCCCTGCACCCAAGGCAGGTCCGCTGTACTTCCATGCATTCAGTCCTGCTTCTTTAAGCTTGCTGAGAGCTGTTTCTGTGAAATTTAATGTTGTAATAACTACATTCATTTTTTTATGCTTCTCCAAAGGTGAGGAAACGCCGGCCGAAAAATTACTTAACCCAATCGTACATATTATCGAACAGTGAAGACATCACATACACAGTGCGTCCGCTCTTTTTCAGAAGACCTTTAGAGGTCCAATCCGAAAAGAGTCTGCTTACGGAGACACGAGTCAAATTTACGACGGAACCGTACTGCTCGTTCGTTAAGTCAAGAGGAATCCGAATCCAAGAATTTGACGGGATCGGTTTTTCATAGCTGATTAGAAGAACTTTGAGTAAGCGCCTGAGCCGCTCTGCCGGTTCTAATGTGAAATTAGCCACCATAGCCTCTATTGAACATTCTTGTTTGAAAACTACATGTTTGGCGTAATCAAGACTGAATTCAGAATGTTCAAGCATAAATTTGGAAATCAAATGGGGATGCATGGCTAAAACTTCGCAAGGGCCGATTGCACGCGTCGTCACATTGACTTTGGTTTCAGTCAAAGCAGACAGATCACAGGCGGATCTGCCAGGAATTAATAAGTTGAGAACGCTTGGGTGACTTTTATATCTGTCAGCGATGTAATAGGCAGCAGCTCCTTTTGTTATCAGGAATAGTTTGTTGTTTTCTCCGCGGCTTTTAAGCAGCTGACCTGACTTATAAGTGAGCGGAACGCCATACTGGGAGAACAGCTCAGCGACTTCTCGCGGTTCCTTCGGAGGGATCCAGGGAAGGGCATGAAAAATTTGACGCATTTGTTTCTTATTTCAATATTGGACGGGTCAATTTTTTCACGTGCACCAAGTTTTGAAAAGTCGGTTTTACACCGTTTCAGCCAAAACGAAAGCCGCCCGAGGGCGGCTTCCGTTCAGTTCAGGAGAAACTATTTTTTATTTTTTGCCGATATTGTGATCTTTGACAGCACTTTCTGCAGCGATTCTGCCGGAGTTAACAGCAAAACCAATGGTAGAGCCGGCCATCAAGAGGTCATAAGAGTCACCGTACATACCGCCCACGTCGGAACCTGCTGCGTAGAGGTTAGGAATAACTTTATCCTTGTCGGTGACGACTTGGAGACGATCGTTAACTTTGATGCCGCCGAGTGTACCGAGAGAGGAGGCAACGCTCTTGATTGCGTAGAAAGGACCTTCTTTAACCGGGAAGATGTACTGCGGATCTTTAGCGAAGAGTGCGTCATGGCGAACTTCTGCAGCATTGTTGTATTGTTCAACGCTGGCTTTCAGTTTTTCAGGATCCATGCCGGTCTTCTTGGCCAATTCTTCCAATGTATTGGCTTTTACTGCCCAACCTGCTTTTTCAGCTGCCGGCCATTCTTCTTCGAATTTGGTGAGTTTTGCTCCGATTGGAACCATTACGCCGACGCCCTGGACGATACCGTCATGCTTCATGGAATTGAGGTTCTTGTTGTCATAAACAACCCACATCTGGCCACCAATTCTTTCAAGAGCGTTTCCGGCTGCGGGCCAGTCGCCCATAATTGTTTCGTCGCAGAAACGATCTCCGCCCGGTGTAAGCCAAAGATGAGGCTGCTTAGCAGTGGCAGAAACGTGGTTTGTCGTTCCTACTCCTCTTGGGCCCGGACGATAAGACTGCTGAACATCCAAGCCTTCTTTACCGCCGCCGGCAGACCAAGCCATCTGAATACCTACACCGTTTTTACCGGACTGTGCTAAGCCGTCAGTATTTGGGAAACGTGTGTACTTCTTCATCATTTCGGGGTTGTCAGCGAAACCGCCGGTTGCGATGATGACGGCTTTAGCATTGACAGTAACTGTATTGCCGTCTTTGTCTTTTGCAATGACGCCGGCAACCTTACCGTCTTTCATAAGGAGTTTTTCAGCAGGTGTATTGAAAAGGACTTCAACACCGTAATCGCTCTTGGACTTCTTCTGGAAGAGGTTAATCCAACCGGCTCCGCGGCCTTCATAAATATGCCAAGTGTAGAGGCCGCCAGGATAGTTTGTTGTAAGTTTTTCAAACTTAACGCCGTGCTTGATCATCCAGTCAACAGTGTCAGCGGATTTGTCAACGATAGCTCTTACGAGACGAGCGTTGCTTCTCCAGTGACCATAGTTCATGATCTTCTTAAAGGTTTCGTCCTTTGTAAGAGGAATATAGTAATCACGCTGCATCTTTGTACCAACAGCGAAGATACCTTCAGAGAAGTTGCCTGTTCCGCCCGGGAGTCCTTTCTTTTCTAATCCGACGACCTTAGCGCCAAGTTCGCCTGCTGCGAAAGCAGCTGCTGTACCGGCGGCGCCTTGACCGACGACAACGATGTCAGTGTCGATAACTTTGTCGGCGGCATATGTCATTGTGGACAATGTGGCTAAAACGGCAATAGTGAGCAGTTTTTTCATTTATATAGTCTCCTTGGAATTAAGTGCTAACAGCAATAACTCTTTGAATCATCGAGCTAATTTTGCTAATCACCATGAGGAGTATTTTGCTCCGAGTAAGCTTGTTTTGTCCGTAACCTTCTTTACACGAAAAAGGGTAGGACTGTATCTCGGGATACATTTTCGGGGTAATCACCAGAAAGGTTGCAAGTGAATAAAAATGAGAAGGACACTTACCAAAAGATTTTCACTATGCAAAAATGGCGAAAAAAGAGGATTTTACAAAATGCCTTCTCCCAATCCTAGTTTCTCAGTTCCATTGCCTACCACTGTAAAAGTCCGAGTGGAAGAGCAGATGATCCAGAAAGATTTCCGCGGTTATTTGACCCGAGCAATTACCTGGACAGCGTTAATGCCATTGTTTATGCTGGCTTTCATGCACCTGAATCAGATTCAAAGAGAAAATGAGGAAAATGATGTCAGGCAGATAGCAGTAATGGAGCAGCTAGGAAGGCAGCTTTCGAATGAAATCGAAACTATCCGATCATTTTTGGATTCAAGTTTGGATTCACTATCAATTCATTTACAGAATCCTAAAAGTTATTTTAAAGAGTGGGCTCAGACTAGAGTTACGCGTCAGACATCGTTTAATTCTCTTTTCCTCGTCCCAACTCAAGAGGATTCTCGCGACAAGACTATTAGTCTCCAGAAGCCGGAAAGTCTCGGCCCCGAAGATGAAAGATTATTTCATTTACTTCGTCAAAAGTTCCGATACGCCAAGAGCGACTTTGAATTTTATAAATATACGGGAGGTGCTCACCCGCAGTATTGCTTTGGTTCTCCCGTGAAAGAGGAGCTACGTCTCCAAGGTTATTGGCTGACAACTTGCGTCTCTGAAAAATATTTTTCTGAAGTGTTCGATCATATTATCGGTCTCGAACCGTTCTCTATTCAGCTTCTCGACAGTTCAGGACAGAGTTTCTTTCAGAAACCTATCAAAAGAGAGAACTTTACATTTTCCCCTCTAGGGGGAAAAGACTTCTACAAAGAGGCTACTGAAAAAATAAAAAATTCCCCGGCCGTTTGGAGAACAGACAAGAAAAGAAATGAAGCCCAAGTAATAACAGCCATGAAAGTTTCTCCGGGCGATCTTCTTTTAGCTGTGGGTCAGCCTCTGGCAATTCGAGATAGACAACTTCTTTCATCACTAACGACTTCAGGTATTTTCCTGTTGGTAGCAATTCTCGCAGCCTTTGTGGTTGGGACTGTCTTAGGAAGACAGCTCAACGAAGCGGTTCATAAGTTGATTGAGCAGTTCAGCGCATTTGAGAAAACCGGCAAAATTTCTCAAATGGACGACGTGTTTAAAGAGACTGCGCCTTTAGAGTTGCAGCTTCTTTCAACTAAGTTCGAAGAAATGGCGGCCACAGTTCTAATGAGCCAAAAAAGGCTTGAATCTGTTAATGAAGCATTGAGTGAGCAAGTTGAAAGACGTACCGCTTCTTTAAACCAAAGAAAAGAAGAGTTGAAGAGTCTGCAGCTGCTATTAGCTCCTCTGGAGGACTCGGTAGACGTTGTTATCGCAAAAACTATTAATCGATTCAAAGATATTTTTTCTATTCCTACCCTTTTCTTTTCCAAGGAGATGCTTACAGATAGTGTGTTTCAGTACATCTCTGTAAAAGCCAATGACGGAAGCAGATTGGGTTATTTATATTTTGATTGCGGACAAGGAAATGCTTCATCGTTTGCTTCCGGTCCTCTTCTAAGGCTTGCCCATTCCATTGCAATTGTTATGGATAACCAAGAAATGTATTCTTCCTTGAAAACCTCAGCCTCCCGTTTTACGGCTTTGATGGAATCAATGACTGAGGGAGTTATCTTGGTGGGAAAGACAGGAAGCCTTCTTTATGGGAATAAAGCAGCTCGACGCCTTTTAGGATTGATGCCGGAACAGGAAGTTCCAAATTTTGAAGAATTATTTTCTTCTCTATTCCGTTCGTCAGAACTTGGAGAGGAAGGTTTCGACAAACAAGAAGAGCGTCCTCGAAGATATTCAAGCACAACGGATTCTGATTTTTTCATTGAAACATCGGCTTTTAACGTTCCCGGCTTTTACGGGTTTTCCGGAAGACGCCGCGGTCTCTTAATAAGAGATATATCTCAAGATATAGCAATGGAAAGGATGAAAAAGAACTTGGTCTCGATGGTTGCTCACGAGTTAAAAACACCTGTGACAACAATGAGACTTCAAGTCGAGACTCTTCAACGGCAGCTTATCCAAAGAGATACTGAATTTGCTCATGAATTGCTCTCGGAGATGCTAGAAGAGAGTTCAAGACTGCAGCGCCTGGTTGAAGATTGGTTGGATATGTCTCGAATAGAGGCAGGCTCCATTGTTCTCCGTCCCAAGATTTACTCCGTTAGACGCCTTCTTGATCAGGCTATCGGCGCCGTCAGCCAACATTATCCCGAATTAAAAATCACAACCCAAATCCAAGAAGGTGCAGAATTTTTAAAGGCAGACAAAGACAGACTGATTCAAGTATTTATCAATATCTTTGGTAACGCGGCGCGCTATCGATCGAAATTGGAGCCGGTTTGCCATGTAACGGTTCGTCTGGTAAAAGAAGAAATAGAAATTGCTTTCCAAGATAACGGAATAGGAGTAAAGGAGAACTATCTCTCGAAGATATTCGATTCTTTCTATCAAGTAGAAATGGGTGCGGATAGAAAAGTGGGAGGAACTGGGTTAGGCTTAGCCATTTGTCGCGGCATTATGGCAGCTCACGGCGGCAGAATTTGGGCTGAAAGAAATAAAGGAACAGGGACTACTTTTAAGTTGAGGTTGGCAGTATGAATCCAAATAATTCTTTGATTCTGGTGGTTGATGATGAAACAAAGATCAGAAGACTGATTAGCACTAATCTGGCTTTTGAAGGATTCGACGTCGTCCAGGCAGAAGACGGGAAGCGAGCATTGGAGGTTTTTAATCACTCTTTAAATAAACCCGATTTGATTCTTCTTGATTTGATGATGCCGGAAATGGACGGGATGGCAATGTTAAAGCAATTAAGAAAGTATTCAGACGTTCCCGTCATTATTCTTTCAGCAAAAGATGAAAGACCCACGATTATTGAAGGTTTTAGAGAAGGAGCCGACGACTTCATTTCTAAACCGTTTTACATCCAAGAACTTTTGGAGAGAATTCGAGCCGTGCTTCGCAGAAGCCAAAGAGTGAAGCCAGTGCAAAGGCCGGCTCAAGAAGTTTTGGTAAGCGGCAATTTGTCTCTTAATCTTTCTCAGAGAGACTGTATGGTCGGCGACGAACACGTGAAGCTGACAGACAGAGAATTCCGATTACTCTTTGAATTAATGAAACATCCGGGAGAAGTTTTAACCCACGAAAGACTGTTGAGAACAGTTTGGGGGGACGAATACATAGGAGAAGTTCAGTACTTAAGGGTTACATTTGCTCGAATTCGAAGAAAGCTCGAGCAAGCCGGTTTGACGAGGGATGTGATTGGAGCATATTCGAGCGTCGGATACCTTCTCCTGGAAGAATAACTCTTCGGCAGTAAAGCATTATTTTTGTCCATCTTTCTTGGTTAGGCGTAATTACTGAGATTTAGCAATTTTTTTGCAATATTTTTAAAAGTTTTGTTATTGAGCTGCAATGCGATCTTGAGATCATTTTCTTGAGGGAATCTCAAAACTCAAATCCATTGGAGAAAAAATGACAACTCAAATCGTCATAGCTCAATGCATAATGGTATTGACGCTAATAGTTATGATTACAGGCCTAACGCCTATTTACATTACTGCTATTACCGGTGCGGCTATTTCCGCCATTGTTGCCGGCTTCCCGCTTGCGGGAAGCGCTCCGGTTACAGTCGCAAAAATGATTAACTCCGGCTTGAATCCGGTTATTGCAGATATGACGGGCATCTTGCTCTTTATCGGTATCATGCAGGCCACCGGTTTCTTGGATGTTATCGTTCGCGATATCGTTCGTGTTGGAAATAAAATTGGCGGGGGCCCCGGTGTCTGTACCGCAGGCGGTATTGCTGCCGGATGTATCGGTGCTTTAACCGGTTTTACCCAGCCGGTTATTACTGCTGTGATTACAGGTCCTGCTGCTGTGCGTTTAGGCGTTGATCCGAACAAGGTCGCCGGTATTCAGGGCCACGCAGGCCATATCGGCAACTTGGCCGGCTTTACACATCCAACTCAGGTAGCAATTCTGGCGACTGCAGGTATTGGTTACGGTTTATTCAATGTTCTTGGCTTAGTTGCGGCTCTTTCAATTTTCTTCATGTCCTGCCTTCGTGTTGTCCGTGACATGCACAAGCGCGGTGTCACTATTTCTGAAGAAGACAGACTGGCAGTCATGGCCGAGATTAACAATAAAGAGTACAAGACCACCTCCTTCCGAGCTTTTCTCCCATTCATTGTTTTAGTGGTTGGTTTCGTACTTGGCTTGCCTATCTTCTTAGTAGGTTTGGCCTCAGCATTGGTCGTGATGGTTCTTGCCCATAAGGATATGAAGTCCTCCGAACAGACCATGATGCAAGGTGTTGGACTTATTGCTACTCCGTTGGTTGCAACTATCGGCTTCTTATTCATGAGCACGGTTATTAAGCAGATTGGTTTGGCAGATACGATTTCTACATTTGCAGCTCCGATGCTTTCGTTCTCTCCGATCCTGATCATGTTCTGCGTATCTTTCGTTACCGGCTTCATGACTCAATCTTACGGAGCATCCGTTGCTGTAGTTATTCCTTTCCTCCAAGTAGTACTCGCTTCAGGTGCTGATCCTTTTGCCGCTGCTTTCGCTGCCGCATCCGGTGCATCTTTGATTCAATACTTCTTGACAGGCGGTCCGGTTGCAGCTCTGGCTACAGTTATTCCGGTGGTACCTGGCTCAGCTCTTAAACCAGCTAACTTGTTCCAAAGACCTTCCATTCTCTTTGGTTGCTTCGTAGCACTGTGCATTTCCATGGCACTTTCTATTCTCTAATTTTGAAATAGGCGAGGGATTTGAAGTCTCTCGCCTTTTTGGGAGCGTCAATGATTAAATTAATTAAAGAGGGCAAAAGCGAGCTGGGAATTGTGGGACACGCCGGATGCGGTCATGCAAATAGCCATCTTGGATTTATTCAAGACGATTCAGGAGGGTTGAGTGCAGTGACTGCGATGCTTCAAAGAGCAACGGGCATTGATTTGGAAATAGTAGAAATAAACGTTAAAACCGGGCGTCAAGACGCCTATTTTGAAGTTAAAACCAAGAGCGGAGGAATAGGGAAGGCGTTTGCCAGAAGAGGTATTACAGCTTTTGAAAAAAGACTTTCTTCTTATGCTCTCGGAAAACAAGCTATAAATTCTCAAGCTATTGCATGCGAAACTTTTGGAAGAATTCTAGGGCAAGGTGCCATGGAAGTTCCGGTTGCTTTTCAGACAGCCGTGGCAAATGCTGCAATGGATAGCTTTTTGCAGCAGTACCCCGAATTTTTCTTGTCCTCGGATGAAGAAGTCGAAGGCAATTGCGGCAAAGTTATTGGAACCAGATTAAACATTAACGGCATTAATGTTTCAGTAATGGGCCTGTCTAACGCTTCCATCGGAGGACTAGGGCCGAATGAAGACATTGAAGGTAATGTAAACCTCTTTGGCAAGATTGAGCTGATGCAAAAGCTCGGGCTTGATGGTTTGCCTTCGTTTGTAATCGAAGGAAAAGTTTGTGCACAACCTGTGTCATCAGAAATTACTAAGCCTACTTTCCTTATCAGAGGAAACGAGGAACATGACAACTCAGTGGTTGCAGAATGTCTTTTGAAGGGTGCCGAAAATCTAGGTTACCCAGCAATTTATCGTCCTGAGCTGCTGCGCAGATCTGAGAATGCCATGGAGTCCCTCACCAAAGAGCAAGGAGAGTACATTCAGGAACTCGGGAAGAAGTTTTCAGTCGCCACTACTTCCTTTGAAAAGGTAAAGATAGCTGCAGAACTTAATAGATTTGCGAGTGAAGACTTAGGTGGAACGACTTTCATGTCTAACTCTATCCATAAGGTAATGGGCGGAGTGGGCTGTATTCCCGGAACCAGCTGTGTATTAAGCTTATTTATTCCGAACAGTCAGTTAGAACAAGAAGTCCTTCCTACGCTTTCCTTAGATGATGTAGACAGATATGTAAATTTAATCATTGAAGGAATCGAAGTTTTAAACGGAAGAAAACAAGAAGCGTCTGTGCGCTTAGCTGAGATCAAGAAACAATTCAATCTATAAGGAGTTAAGAATGAGCGGAAAGAAGAAAGTTATCGTATTTACAACCGGTGGCACAATTGCCATGAAATACGATCCTAAGGTTAATGGTCTTGTTCCTGCCGTGAGCGGAGAAGATTTGGCAGCAGCTGTCCCGGGTTTAGACAAAGTCGCTGATGTTGAAGTGCGTGAGTTTTCCAATATCGCTAGCCCGGGAATGACTCCCGAGATGATGTTCCAGCTTTCAAAAATGATTAATGAAGCTTTAGAAAGCGAGGAAGTTGCAGGCGCCGTAGTTACGCATGGTACTGACACAGTGGAAGAAACTTCTTATATGCTGGATTTGCTTCACCAAGGCGAAAAGCCAGTTGTACTTACCGCTGCAATGAGAGGTGCCGGAGACACCAGCCCTGACGGTCCCGCAAATATCTATTGCGCAGTAAAGACAGCAGCTAGCGAGGAAGCTAGAGGGAAGGGCGTGATGGTCCTCCTCAATGAAACTATTCATGCAGCCGGCCAAGTCCGCAAAACTCATTCTGCCAATCCTGCTACTTTTGCCTCTCCATGGTGGGGACCCATTGGTTACTGCGATGTGGACAGAGTTGTATTCAGAAGAGAACCATTGAACCGTCAAACCTTTGCTCCTAAAGCTCTCACGGCACGCGTTGATATCGTACCGGCCCAGACAGGTATCGGCCGAGATTACATTGATTACGCTGTCGCAAAAGGCTGCAAAGGCATCATTGTTGAAGGATTCGGCAGAGGAAATATTCCGCCGATGATGGTAGAAGGAATTAAAGACGCAACGGATAAAGGTGTTGTAGTCGTCATAACTACCCGAACTCACGGAGGCCGTCCTTACCAGGTCTACGCTTATCCGGGTTCCGTCACTGACAGCAGAAACAAGGGGGCTATCCGCGGAGGAGAAACCTCAGCTGCGAAAGCTCGTCTTAAATTAATGGTTATCTTGTCCGAGAAACCAGAGTTAGCAGGAAATAGAGAGGAATTGGAAAAACTCATGGACGTATAGAAAAGATTTGACATGAAATCCTAGCTTTTGTTTTTAAGCAGCCGGCCATTTTGTATGACCGGTTTTTTTTTGGAAAGAAGGATATCGGGTTTTACCGTACAGCTCATAACTAATCTAGAATATTTCGCTGAATACAGAGAAAGAGAGGATGAGCGTTGAAAGGGAAAAGTTACTTTTGGTATGCATACAGCTTTTCGACGTTAGGGCGTTTTGTCCATGGGATGGCACTGTCATGGGTGGTATGGACGCTTACTCATTCGCCTATATGGCTAAGTGCAATCGCATTGCTTTCTGCTCTGCCGACTCTTCCGCTTGCTCCCTTGGCCGGGCAAGTAGCCGACCGTTTTCATCGACACAAAATTCTTTTAGTTACTCAGACTTTGGGTTGCTGTGTTGCGGCAATAACGGCTTTCTTGGCTTATCACAATCATTTGACTCCAACTATCTTGGCCGTATTAGCTTTGTGTTTCGGAATAATCAGTTCCGTTGACGGTCCGGCTCTGCACTCAATGTTGGTCGAAAGCGGAGAAACTGTCTCCCAAGCTGTAGCCCGTCAATCGCTGATTATGAACGTAGCACGTTCTTTTGCACCTTTATTAGCAGTTGCAATTATTGAGTCAGTCGGCAACAGCTGGTGCTTTGCCATGAATGCGATTTGCTTTATCCCGATGATCTACATCATGGCCGTGGTCCGCATTCCGAATGCAACGACACAACAGGAAAGAGAAGAAAGCACGGGGATGACGTCCCGACAACTTTTTGCTAAGTACCAAGTACTTAAAGAAGTTTTGCCTCAGGTTGCCTGTCTTTCCATATTAGTGATGCCGTCTGTTGCGCTTTTACCGGCTATTTCATTGAAAGGTTCTGAGCTGGTAAGTTTCGGTTCTATGTCTTCCGGTTTGGGGTTTGGAGCAGTAGCTGCTGCCGTGCTCATGCAGAAAAACAAGCGAATCATTAATCACGTCACCACTGTCTGGATGGGCGGGTGGATCACTTGTATCGGTTTTGCCGTACTTCCGGCACTGGAGTCTTTAGGTTCCCAATGGATTTGCGCTTTAGTTGCCGGCGCCGCATTAACTTTTTCTTTGGCGGCTGCTAATAACGCCGTTCAGCGTAAAGCTCCCAACATTTATCGGGGACGGTTTTCTGCCATGTACTTAGCCGTGATGCTGGGACTTGTTCCGGTAGGACAATTGATTTTGGGTCTCTCGGCAAAGTTTTTCGGGGCAGAACTTGCTGTACGCGGTTGTTCAATTATTGCAATGGTATTAATGGTTCTGTTCGCTTATTTGTCCTCTGAAAGCAGTGGTGGCGGAGAAGAAGAACCTCTCAAAAAGGACACCAAATAAAGGCGGATATCGAATGGAGATTGCTTCTGTCAGAAGGATTTTTGACAAAGCTATAGTATTACTAAATTGCTAACTTGGGTTTTGCAGGCTTGAGCAAGATAGAAAGGTAACCGTGTTCGACAAAATGTAAATATATTTAACAACCTCAAGAACCCAAAATGGCCAATTTTTTTCTCAAGATTTTGGATTGAACCTACTAAGGTCAAAGGTTGAAGGAAAAATTTCAAGAGGAAAGCATCCCCAATTTAGGCGTCACATTTAATTGCATCTGCCTACACAATTTCACTTAATCATTGCTTCTCATTGGTTTTCAAGAGAAAAACCCTATGAGATAATTTTTAAATGATTGATAAAAATACACTATCCGAAGGAGCCGGTGTTGTGACAGCTGGTCGCCGTTGGTCAAAAACAATGAGCGCAGCCGTCAAGTTTCGCAAGTTTGTTCTCGTGGCAGCTGGTTTTTGTCTTCTTACCTACTACATAAACTCGCTTTGTGTGGAGGCACCTGCTACTGAGGCTAACTCAGAGGCGGCTAGTCAAAAGGTCCTTTCTTATTTGAATTTGGATCTGGAGCCGTTTGTTGCTCAAGAAAATGAAGAAGACAGATTGTCTGTCATTCAAGAGCGTGCTGTATCTTTCATATCAAAATACTTTACTAAAGCAAAGGAACAAGATATTAAAGAAGCGGTAGCTCAGGCTTTCATTACCGGAAAGAAATACGACATTGACCCTTTGTTGATTCTGTCAATTATTGCTATTGAATCTTCTTTTAATCCGAATGCTAAAAGTGCTGCAGGAGCTAAAGGTTTGATGCAGGTTCATGTGCGTGTGCATACTTCGAAATACAAACGTTTTGGAGGTCTGAAAGCAGCCAACAATATTGAGGCTGGAATTGAAGTAGGCACTGAGATTTTACGAGAGTACATCAACAAAACAGGTTCACTGGCTAAAGGTCTGAAATTCTACGTTGGCGCCGCAAATCATAGAACTGACAAGGGCTACGGGAATAAGGTCTTGGTGATGAGAGACAATCTTCGTTATGCGATTTCCGGAGATGTTTCGACGGCGTTAAAAATGGCGAGAAGCGGGAAGAGGGTTCTCCCGGCTAATGAAACTAAACACTTGGCTTCATATTCCACTCACATCAATCCTGATGGTAGTGTGAGTGCTACAAATTAATTTTTCTAACCACATTTTTCAAGAGCTTTTCTTCCGCGAAGAAAAGCTCTTATAGCATGTGTCCATCAAAAGGATCTTAATTCCAGTCCCACAATGTGTGGGCATAAGAGGCCGCCACAATACCGGCGGTTTCAGTTCTGAAAACGAATCGGCCTAGCTGTTTCGGCTCAAATCCTTTCTCCGTCAGAAGCTGGATCTCTCGTTGGGAAAGACCGCCTTCAGGTCCGATTGCAAAAGAAACTGACTCTATTTTTTCTTCTGCTTTCTCTGAAAGAGTTGCTTGAGGCATCATGATGAAATTTTTCTGGATTCCTTCAGGATTGAAATCTTGGAGGGAGGAAAGCCAGGAAACTTTAAGCAAAGCACTTCTTTTGCATTGTTTGCACGCTGAGACGACTATTTTGTTCCAGCGTTCCATTCTTTTAAGAAGTTTGTCTCCAATTAACTTTACTTCCGAGCGATCGGCCGGAAAAACGATAAGTTCCGTTACTCCGAGTTCGCAGGCTTTTTCGACAATCCAGTCCATTTTTTCATTAGAGACTAAGGACTGAAGAAGGACGATTTTTAGAGAGTTTTCCTGCGTGTAAGCAGTTTCTAAAATCTTTACGGATGCGAAGTCTTTAGCAAAGTGGATTGTGCCTTTTGCTGAATTTCCGTTGCCGTCAAAAAGTTCGGCCTCATCATCTTCGCGCATGCGCAAAACTCTCATTGCGTGGTGTACGGCCTCCGGAGGCAAAACAACTTCTTCGCCGACTTTATAAGCGGTGTCGGGAACATAAAATCTCGGCATAAATTTACGAACTTCTCTTGTGGAATTAAGTAAGAATAATACTGTTTGTCGTCTCTTTGCCTCAAGAGCTTTACTTTGAAATATTTTGAACTAAGTTCAGTATGTTATATGCGTACTCATCTTGGTAAAATGGCAGAGTCTTGAACTTCCTGCCCTATGGCAGGTTTTTAAATATATTTATCTTTCTATCATGACATCATCAGTCTCCGCTAAGACTATGGCTAATGCTTTACGTGCATTAGCCATGGACGCAGTACAGAAGGCAAAGTCTGGCCACCCGGGAATGCCGATGGGAATGGCAGATATCGCAGTTGCCCTCTGGAAAAATCATCTTCGTCACAACCCAAATAATCCGAAATGGATCGGCCGAGATCGTTTCTTGTTAAGCAACGGTCACGGTTCCATGCTTCAGTACGGGCTTCTTCATCTTTCTGGCTACGATTTGAGCCTTGATGACCTCAAGAATTTCCGTCAGCTGCACAGCAAAACCCCGGGACATCCGGAAGTTGGTGTAACTCCAGGTGTAGAGACTTCTACAGGACCACTGGGACAAGGAATTGCAAACGCTGTCGGTTTTGCTTTAGCAGAAAAAATGCTGGCTGCCGAATTTAATCGTCCTGGTTTTGACGTCATCGACAACTACACTTACGCATTCCTCGGAGACGGATGCTTGATGGAAGGAATTTCCCATGAAGTATGCTCTTTGGCCGGCGTTTGGAAGCTCAATAAACTTATCGCTCTTTATGATGATAACGGTATTTCTATCGACGGAAAGGTTGAATACTGGTTCGCTGATGATACCCGCAAACGTTTTGAATCCTATGGCTGGAATGTAATCGGCCCGATCGACGGTCATGACGCCGAAGCGGTTTCCGAAGCAATTGCTCAGGCTAAGAAGTCCGACAAACCGACTTTGATTGACTGCCGAACCATCATTGGCTTCGGCTCTCCCAATAGACAAGGCACCAGCAAAGCCCACGGAGAAGCACTCGGGGATGAAGAGATTGCAGTAACCAGAAAAGCCATCGGCTGGGAATACGGTCCTTTTGAAATTCCTGCAGAAGTTTATGAAGCTTGGGATTCCAGAGCTAAAGGCGACATGGAAGAAGCTGCATGGAATAACCTTTATGCAAAATACAAGGAAGCTTATCCCGAACTTGCTGCTGAGTTAGAACGCAGAATGGCCGGGGAACTTCCTGCTGATTGGGATGATGTTGCTTTCAATGCCATCTTGAAGGCTGTTGAAGAAGAAAAAACGGTCGCCAGCAGAAAAGCTAGCCAGATGGCTTTGAATGAGTTGGCACCGCACTTGCCTGAGTTAGTCGGCGGTTCTGCTGACCTTACTGGTTCCAATTTAACCAACTGGAACGGTGTACAGGCCTTAAGAGCAGACAACATGCTTGGCCGTCACATCAACTACGGCGTGCGTGAATTTGGTATGGGCGCCATCATGAATGGTATTGCTCTTTACGGCGGATTCATTCCATACGGCGCAACTTTCCTGACATTCTCGGACTATGAGAAGAATGCCATGAGAATGGCAGCTTTGATGAAGCTCAGAACAATTTTCGTTTACACCCATGACTCTATCGGTTTAGGCGAAGACGGCCCGACTCATCAGCCGATTGAACACTTGGCCAGCTTGAGATTGATCCCGAACATGGATGTTTGGAGACCGGCCGATACGGTTGAAACCGTTATTGCTTGGGAGAGCGCTATCGAAAGAAAGGACGGCCCGACATCTTTGATTTTCTCCCGTCAGAACCTTCCTTTCATGGTTAGAGAAGAAACTAACGCAGATGACATCGCAAAGGGCGCCTACATTTTGGAAGAAGCTCCTGCAGGCAAAGAACAGACCGAGGTTGTTCTTTTGGCTACAGGCAGCGAAGTAGCACTTGCCGCCGAAGTCAGAAAGATTTTGACTGCTGAAAATATCCAGGCTCGTTTGGTTTCCATGCCTTCCACAACCGTATTTGATCGCCAAGATGAAGCCTATAAGACTGACATTTTGGGCAACGGCTTGCCAATCGTGGCTATCGAAGCTGCTTCCACAGGACTTTGGTGGAAATACGTCAAAGGCAACGGCACTGTAATCGGACTCGATCAATTCGGAGAGTCCGCACCTGCCAAGGATCTGTTTAAACTTTATGGATTCACTGTTGAAAATATCGTGAATACTGTTAAAACCACACTTAACAAGGGGAAATAATAGATGACTATCAGAGTAGCAATTACCGGCTATGGCCGTATCGGCCGTATGGTTCTTCGTGCTTTCTATGAAGAAAAGAAATGGCCTGACATGAAAATTGTCGCTATCAACGATACAGCCAAACCTGAAGCCACAGTCCATCTTACTAAGTTCGATACAGCTCATGGTAGATTCAACGGCGATGTAGCCTGGGACGACGGCTATCTCGTTGTTAACGGCGACCGCATCAAGATGGTTTCCGAACGTGATCCGCGTAAGCTCCCTTGGAAAGATTTGGATATTGATATCGTGTTAGAGTGCACAGGCGCTTTCCGCGATAAAGAAAGCTGCATGGCTCATATCGAAGCCGGAGCAAAGAAAGTATTGATCGCCTGTCCCGGCAAAAATGTTGATGCCACCATCGTTTACGGTGTTAACCAAGACGTATTGAAAGCCAGCGACGTTGTTGTTTCCAATGCTTCCTGCACAACAAACTGCTTGGCTCCGTTTGTTAAGCCTTTGATGGAAAAAATCGGTATTGAAGACGGCATGATGACAACCGTTCATGCCTTCACAAACGACCAGGTTTTGACAGACGTTAAGCACAAAGACTTGAGAAGAGCCAGAGCTGCCGGCCATAACATCATCCCGACTAAGACAGGCGCTGCTAAGGCAGTCGGTGAAGTTATTCCTGAAATGAAAGGCAAGCTTGACGGTTACGCAATGCGTGTTCCGACAATCAACGTTTCCGTCTGCGATTTAACTTTCAACGCAACTCGTCCGACAACTGTAGAAGAAGTTAACAAGATTCTTAAAGAAGCTTCTGAATCTAAAGAACTCAAAGGAATTTTGGGCTACAACGAAATGCCTCTAGTTTCTTCTGATTTCAACCATTCTCCGTATTCTTCTATTTTCGATGCAACCTTGACTAAGGTTATCGACGGAACTCTCGTGAAAGCCGTTGCTTGGTATGACAACGAATGGGGTTTCTCCAACCGCATGCTCGACACAGCAACCGCAATGTATAACGCCAAGTAATTAGTTCGATTTGGAGCCCGAAGAAATCTTCGGGTTTCCTATTTACAGGATTAGAAATGAAAGTTAAGACATTAGAGTCATTAGCCAAAAACGGCGAACTTAAGGGTAAGCGAGTCTTCATCCGTGCTGACTTAAACGTGCCTCGCGGTCCGACAGGCAGAATTTCCGACGACCACCGCATTCGTGAGTCTCTTCCTGCTATCAATATGGCTTTGGAAGGCGGCGCTGCCGTTATGGTCTGCTCTCACCTCGGCCGTCCTAAAGAAGGCGAACTTACTGAGAACGACAGCTTAAAGGGCGTAGCTGATTACCTTGGCAAGCTTCTCGGCAAAGAAGTTAAGTTTGCTACAAACTGGGTTGACGGTGTTGATGTTGAACCCGGTGAAGTCGTTGTTCTTGAAAACTGCCGCGGAAACGTCGGTGAAAAGAAAAATGATGAAGAGCTGTCCAAGAAAATGGCTGCTCTCTGCGACATTTACGTCAATGACGCCTTCGGTACTTCCCATCGTGCTCAAGCCACTACAGAAGGTATGGCTAAGTACGCTAAAGTTGCCTGCGCCGGTCCTCTTCTTGCAAAAGAAATCGATGCTTTGACTGCAGCCGTCGGAGGCGCTGAACATCCGCTTGTTGCTGTTGTCGGCGGATCTAAAGTCTCTACTAAACTTACCATCTTGATTCACTTGGCTCCGCTGGTTGACACCTTAATTGTCGGCGGCGGCATTGCTAACACATTCTTGCTTGCTCAAGGCAAGAAGATCGGCAAGTCTTTGGCTGAACCGGAACTTGTTGATGAATGCAAGAAGGTTATGGAAGTGATGAAAACTAAGGAAGGAAAGCTTCCGTTCCCGCTTCCGGTTGACGTTGTTGTTGCCCGCCATATGGGTTATGACGCCGGTTTCAGAATCTGTGACGTTGACGATATTCAAGATGATGAAATGATTCTTGACGTTGGTCCTAAGACAAGCATGATGCTTCGCGGCGTGATGGATGGTGCTAAGACCATCATTTGGAACGGTCCTCTCGGAGTATTCGAAATGGATAACTTCAAGGAAGGAACACATGACTTAGCCCGTACGATTGCGAAAGCAACTAAGGCCGGTGCGTTCAGTATTGTCGGCGGCGGCGATACCATTGCTGCGGCAAAGGCCTTCGATGTAGCAGATAAAGTCTCCTACATTTCCACAGGCGGTGGCGCTTTCCTGGAATTCTTGGAAGGCAAGACGCTTCCTGCCGTTGCAGCTCTTGAAGCAAGATTTGAAAAATAATTTTTGCTGAAAGCTCATGATGAACAAAAAGCCGGGGAAAACCCGGCTTTTTGCAAAAAGTATTTTGAAAAAGAAAAAAACGCGAATTTTTTAATAAACTAATTTTCGTTGAAACGAAATTAAGTTCAAAAACAAATGTCTTATATCAATAACACAGCCGGCTATGAAGCGTTTACCAACGCCGCTGCTGCTATTGATTTTTCTCTGCGAATGTGCCGAATGTGCTAACCCAATTTCCTTAAAGGATTTGGGCGTCTTTATATTTTTCTATCGAAATTTTTATAAAGAATAAATATATTTTTTAAATATATTTAATTAGCAAAAGATCATGAATTCGGCAATTACAAGCATAAAAGTATCTATAACTCATACAAACTTTCTCAGAACCTTCTCAGAGTTCGAGAAGTTATTGTTGAAATCAGTTTCTCATCAAATTCGCGTGTCCGTCGAGTGTTGCGACACGCTAGACATCTCCATTTCTAATTTCTTATTACTTTCAAAGGAATCATCATGTTAAAAAGACAAACCTTAAAGTTGCTGTCCTCTCTGGTCATTGTCTCCGCCTTGGCTTTGACGGGATGCCAGGATAAGAAACCTTCTGAGCTGAAGGTGGGTGCTACTGCCGGCCCGCACGCTGCAAATGTGCAGAAAGCTGCTGAAGTTGCAAAGAAAGACGGTCTAAACGTGAAGGTAGTTGAGTTCACCGATTACATCACGCCGAATAAGAGCCTGGCTGAAGGAGCTCTGGACGTGGTTGTCTATCAGCATGAACCTTTCTTGAATAACTTTAACAAACAGCAAGGTACCGACCTTAAGAATATCGGCAAAGCAGTGGTACAGCCGATGGGTTTTTACTCTAACAAGATCAAGAGCCTGGAGACGGTTCCTGCAGGCTCAACGGTCGCCATCCCAAATGATCCGACCAATGAGGGCCGAGCCCTGATTCTTCTCGAGCAGGCCGGCCTCATTCAGCTGAAAGCCGGTGCCGGTGGTACCGCTACTGTCCATGAGATTATTGAAAATCCGAAGAAATTGAAATTTAAAGAACTCGAGGCTGCACAGTTGCCAAGAAGTTTAGAGGATGTTGATTTTGCTTGCATTCCGATGAACTATGCAATCAGCGGTTCTTTATCTCCTCAGAAACAAGGTTTTTACTTTGAGTCCAAGGATGCTCCGTACGCTTTGATTGTCATCGCCTCTCGCGCTAATAATGCAAACGATGAGCAAGTTAAGAAATTTGTGAAGGCCTTCCAATCTCCGGAAGTGGCTAAGTTTATTAAGGAGGAGTTCAAGGGTGCCGTAGTACCCGCTTGGGAATAAAAGAAGAAATTTTTTGAGTTAAAAGAGCTCATCAACAAGAGGCTGAGTTTGATGAGCTCAAAAGAAAAGCTGTCTTCCGGGAGCGGGAGACAGCTGAAGGATATTCTGAGGCCGATTAATTAACTTGTTTTGGTACCGAAGTATTTTTTCCACAATTGGATGCACATGGCAATCGTGAATGGTCCGAGTGCAGCCAAGATACCGACAATTAAAATCAGAGAAAGATTGTTTTTGATAAACGGGATATTGCCGAAAAGATATCCTGCTCCAACGATAGAGCCTACCCAGAAGAGGGCCCCGAAACCGCTGTAAAGTTCAAATTTAACGGTGTTCATTTGAGCTGCCCCCGCAACTAACGGAGCAAAGGAACGAACAATCGGAACGAAACGGGCAAGAACAATTGTTTTACCGCCATGCTTTTCATAGAAGGAATGTGTCTTTTGAAGAGCAGATTGATCAATCCATCCAATCGAGCCGTCGTAGATTTTTTTACCCAGCCACGATCCGATGTAAAAGTTGGTTGTGTTTCCGACAATGGCACCGGCTGTAATAATCAGAATGAGAGCGATCGGGTTCATGACTCCGGTTGCCGCGGCCGCCCCCGAAATAAAAAGGAGAGAATCACCGGGCAAAAATGCGCAAATGACAATGCCTGTTTCTGCAAAGAAGATAAGGAAGAGAACTATGTAAATCCAGATCCCGTAGGCCTCGGCAACATGAAGAATAAATTGATCGGCGTTTCTAAAAAGCTCAATCGCTAGGTTAAGGAATTCCATCAAAAACTTTCTCAGTGATTCACATGACCACGTAATTCTAGACGAAAAAGGATTTTTTCACTAAGCAGGATAAGTACTAGAGCAGGTTCAAGAGAAATAGACTCAAAGCCGAAAAATTCTCTCTGTTTTCAAGAAGATGGCAAAACAGAAAAAACTTTCGGATATACAATACCGGAATGATCGAAACTGAAAAAAGAAGAGCTTTTCGGGAGATTCGTGAGCTTCCTGACCAGCTTATTAGTCAAATAGCAGCCGGAGAGGTTATTGAAAGACCTGCCTCCGTAGTAAAAGAACTTTTGGAAAACGCCATTGATGCGGGTTCTACTCATATCGAAATTAGATTGGACGGCGGCGGCATCAAACGAATATTGATCCAGGACAACGGCTGCGGGATTCCGAAAGAGTCCCTTTCGCTTGCTTTAAAACGTCATGCTACAAGTAAGGTTAGAAATTTAGATGAACTCGAATCTATTTCGAGTTTGGGATTTCGAGGCGAGGCCTTAGCATCGATTGCCAGCGTAGCTGATCTTCATCTCTCATCTAAAGTTGAAGGGTCAGATGGTTTCTCTATTTTTAAAGAAGAAATTACGCCTGCGGCTTTGAAGAAGGGAACACGTATCGAGGTCACGGATCTTTTCTATAAAACACCGGCCCGGAGAAAATTCTTAAAAGGAGAACCAACTGAACAGGCACATTGCCTGACTTGTATCAAGCGCATCGCCTTGGCTAACCCGGAGATAGATTTTTCAGTTTTTGCAAATGGCAAAGGCGTGTTGTCTCTGCCGCCTTCAACTTTGGAGGCCAGGTTAGAGCGCATGATGCCTAAAGAATTTTTAGAGGCTCATCGCACTGTCAGTGCCGAAACTCCTTCAGTTAAATTGTACGGTTGGGTTTGTTTGCCAACTGCCGCTAAAACCCGTACGGACTGCCAGTACTTCTATGTTAACGGACGCTTTGTTAAGGACAAGGTGCTTACTCATGCTCTGCGGCAAGCCTATGCAGATGTTTTGCACGGTTCTTCTCAGCCTTTGTACTGTCTGTTTTTGGAGATTGACCCGCTGAAGGTAGATGTTAATGTTCATCCGACAAAAAATGAGGTTAGATTTCGAGACTCATCTGCTATTCACCAGTTCGTGTTTCATGCAGTCGAAAGCGCAATTTCGCAGTCGGTTCTTGCGGATCCATTGACGGGTGAACTCACGGAAAAGGAAAGCTTTAGTGGGCTTCAGGAGGATGAGCCAAAACGGACGGCTTACGGAAGCGCCGGAGAAAATAGTTTTCCGCCGAGAAAAGAATACACATTGCGCGGAGATGACGGTTACCAGCATTACTTAGATTTTTACGGAAAGAATGAGCGTTCTGCTGTGTCTGCTCAGTCCAACTTCCCTACGACTATTCACTCAATGAAGGCAGACGAGGAGGCAGAGGATCTTTCAGGCGGCACGTCCTCTCACTTCGCTGAAGAAGGAAAGACAGAAAATGAGGTCTACCAGCCTTTGGGAAGGGCGGTAGGACAGATAGCGGGTACTTTCATCATTGCGGAAAATGATAAAGGCATGGTTATCGTCGACATGCACGCAGCTCATGAAAGAATCGTATATGAGCGCCTTAAGAAAAGTTTTGACAGGCGAGAAGTTGTAACTCAACAATTCCTAATTCCCTATGTTTTCAGCGTTACCGAAGAGCAGATGGCAGTGTTTGAAGAGTGTAGGGACCAAATCGCCGAGTTGGGGCTAGATTTATCAGCTGTTGGTCCGACACAGCTTAGTTTGCGAGGAGCTCCGGTCATGCTCGACTCCAAAATCGGCAAAGAGGGCGAAGACTTAGTTCGTGATGTTCTCGAAGACATGCGAAAGTATGGGAAGTCGTCCGTTCTTGCGGAAAAACGAAATGAGGTATTAGCAACGATTGCGTGCCACTCTGCAATTCGCGTAAACCGGCTCTTGACTCTCTCTGAAATGGATGCCGTTTTAAGAGATATGGAAAAAACTGATCGTGCTGACGAATGCAATCATGGGCGTCCAACCTGGGTTCAAATTTCACATCGAGAACTCGACGGCTTCTTTATGCGGGGAAAATAATTGACGACTCAAATACTGAAAGATGCTGATGCGGTGATGCTTCTCGGGCCGACAGCCAGCGGAAAGACTGCACTTGCGTTAAAGGCAGCCAAGATAGTGCCTTGCGAAATTATTTCTATTGACTCGGCACTGGTCTATAAAAAAATGAATATTGGAACCGCAAAGCCCACAAAAGAAGAGCTGGAACAAGTTCCTCATCACCTCATCGATATTATTGAGCCTACGGAGGCATACTCGACTGCAAGTTTTGTTTCCGACTGCGAAAGACTGGTAAAAGAAATAAGAGCCAGAGGACGTCTGCCGATAATAGTGGGCGGAACAATGCTCTACGCTAAAGCACTGAGGGAAGGTTTGTCGGAATTACCGACGAGCACACCGGAAGTAAGGGAGAAGATCGCTAATCTGCTCAAAGAAAAAGGCCTTCCTTTCCTATATGAGGAGCTTAAAAAAGTCGATCCGGACTCAGCCCAGCGCTTATCTCCAAACGATACACAAAGAATTTCGAGGGCCATGGAGGTCTATGAGTTATCCGGGCGTCCGTTGACTTCTTTTTTTGGAGAAGTAAAAGGAACGGAGTTAAATATCCCGACCTTCGCTCTCTTTCCTGAAGACAGAAAAGAACTTCATCAAAGAATAGCGCTTCGCTTTGAACAGATGTTGGAAAACGGGTTTCTTGATGAGGTTAGAAGCTTGAAAGAAATACCGGGCCTAACAAAAGATCATTCCAGCATACGCTGCGTCGGCTACCGTCAAGCGTGGGATTATCTTGACGGACTGACAAGCTTCGATGAATTTAAAGAAGCAGGGATCGCAGCTACCCGTCAGTTAGCTAAACGCCAAATCACCTGGCTAAGGTCAATGAAAGACGTAACTTTGCTAAATGGTACTTCACAGGAAAACGAAAATACTTTCTTAGAAGCGTGCCGTCTTGCTGCTAGTTAATGGCTTTTCGATTGCAGAGAATTAACCAGGCTGCGTAGGGAAGGAGAATAAGTCCGGAAGCGGCGATAACGAAAGCGTACCCGCAAACTCCGGCACCCCAAGCAGCAATTAGCGGACCAAGCGCCATTCCAACGTGTCCGGTCAAGAAATTGAATCCGTAAATCTGGCCTTTTTCTTCCGGAGGGCAGACTTGGGACAGAATAGCATTAACGGTAGGAATTAAACCTGCAACTGCAAAACCGCCTAAGAATCTCCAGAAGGTCAAGCCTTCTACGCTGTCCGGAACCACCTGAAGAGCAATAACTGCAGCAGAAAGCACAAGACAGATGAGGAGAACTTTCATAAAACCGAACTTCTGGCCGGCGGCTCCTAATAAAGGAGAAGCAATCATGACGGAGATTCCGCTGATCGAAAAAACGGTTCCGGCCACGAGTGTAATGTTATCCATGCTTCCTTGAAGTTCAGCGATATAGAGCGGGAAAATCGGCTGAAGAGAAAACAACGCCGCATAAATGACAGCCGAGCCTATCAGCATCTGCATGATGGCAGGAGACTTAAGCACGGAAAAATCAAAAAATGGCTTTTTCTCTTTGATGGGTTCGTGTTTTCCTTCTTTACAGTAAAAGAAAATTAAAACAGTAATAATGGCTAATGCCACTCCGGCAATATAAAAAGAATTCCGCATGCCGAATTGAGTGGAAAGAACGCCCCCGATGAATGGACCTCCGATTCCTCCGATTGTCATTCCTCCTTGAAGCAAGCCCATACTCAATCCGATTTTATTGTTCGGCATTGTGGTGGCCACAAGAGCAAGAAGTGCAGGATAGAGACCGGCGGACAGGCCTTGAAAAACTCTCGCAGCAAACAGTCCTTCGACAGTGCTGACGAGGCCGCAAAGCGTATAACTTATAGCCAAACAAACGGACGCCCGCAAAGCCATTAATTTACGGCTTTTTCTGTCTGCAATAACTCCCCAGACCGGACCTAACAGTCCGCTGATAAAGAAGGTGACGGAAAAGACCGCTCCGGACCAAAGATTGACATCATCCGGAGCAACCTTAAGGTCTTGAACAAGATAGAGAGGCAAAAACGGTGTGACCATCGTAAAAGATAGTTCCATCAAGAAACCCGATGCCGTTAAGACAATAAGCGGGATTATCCAGCCGTTTTTGTTCATACAGATTGTTTAGAGAAGAGGTGTTTATTGTTCTTATCGGAGAAAAGGACTGAGGCAGGTGCCTCAGCCCTTTTTAGCTTTAGTACATGAATTGATAGTTAACCATCAAGTCTTGTCTGAAGCTGCCGTGCGGAGCCGCACCTGCACCGTAGGTCAACCCGAATGCATGCTGACCTTTAGTAGTCTCAATTCCGAATTTGCCTCGGAAAGAAATAGAGTCTGCAAATCTTGAGCTGTAGAAATCATCTTCAACACTAACATTTACTTTTCTCTTACCGGCAGTAGGAATGACAGCCAAATCTAACATCGTTCTGGTTCTCCAGCCGCCACCGCAAGTAAATTCATAGCCTGCATTCACGCCAACCGGGAATTGCCAAATGTTTTGATCTCCGAGGTGGACAGTATCTCCCTCAACGTCTGTGTAATTGTCGTTTTTGAGATGAGTGAAGCGGACGCTATAGTAAGGAACCCAGCTAATGCCCCCGGCAACGAAGCTGGTTTCAAAGCGGATGCCGGCGTTAATGGCGGATCCTTTGACATGGCTGAAATCAGGTTTATCTTTGCTATAGAGGTAGCCCAGGTTTGCAATGACGTTTACTCTTTGTCCTTTCCAAGTGGAGTAAAGGTTAACGCCTCCCCAGTGAGAATCTAATTTTTCCTCATCCTCTCCAGTACGTTTTAGCTTGCCGGCTCCGCCATTAATTGAAAGGCCGAGGCGGAAGCTGTCAGCAATGACATGGTCGTAACCGAGAACAAGCCCGGCACCTTTATTTCTCATGTCTTCGTGGCTGATTCGATGGGTATAACCAAAGCCTTCTAACCAAGGATCTCCTTGCTTGTATTGAACATTCCAGCCGTTGAACAGAGGGCCGGACATGGATAAACGAGATTCAATGATATCTTGGTTGATGTTGCTTACGTCATAGCGGTTAGCGGTTGTCACCAAAGCCATGGACGGCGCAGAAACAGCTAATAAGAGTAAAGCGGAAAGTTGTGAAAGTTTCATGATTCTTTAATTAGGTTGTAGTCATTCTCTGCCTAACTACTGGCAGATGGGACGTTGGTTATGGCTAATAAGACTAAGTATACAAGCAAGGTCAAAGCCAAACAAACGTCAAATCTTGGCTTGGACTGGCCACGAAAAGAAAACGACCGCTTATGCGGCCGCTTTCTTGAGCAGAAGAATTAAACGTTTAACACGTTGCCTTCCAAGTCTTCTCGCGAACCTTGTTCGAGTTTTCTTCTTTCTCTATCACGGATTTCTTCGGCTCTGCCTCCGGTCCAATAAGTGGCATTTTTAATACCTAAAGCTTCCGGATGGAAAACAGGGTCTAAACCAATTGACTTTTGTTTTTCGTAATCCTTGAGACTGACAAAGGCTTGTTTGTGCATAAGAAGAATAGCAATGACGTTAAGCCAAGCCATTAAACCTACACCGATATCGCCGATTGCCCATGCCAGTTCTGCAGTTTTGATGGCGCCGAAAACCGTAGCGCACAAGAATAAGAACTTAAGAAGGAAGTAAAGGGTCGGCATCTTGAGCTTTCTATTCAAGTATGCAACGTTTGTTTCTGCGATATAGAAGTAAGCCAGGATTGTAGTGAAGGCAAAGAAGAACAAAGCGACAGCAACGAAAGCCTGTCCAAAGCCCGGCATTAAGCTTTCAACGGCAGCTTGAGTGTAGGCAGGTCCGGTCGCTACGTTTTTTAAACCCTCGAAAATATGATTATTGTCCGGGCCGACGACGTTGTAGCTTCCGGTAATCAAAATCATGAAAGCGGTTGCAGAGCAGACAAGCAATGTATCTACGTAAACGGAGAAGGCCTGAACTAAACCTTGTTTAACGGGATGGCTCACAGAGGCTGCACTAGATGCGTGAGGACCTGTGCCCTGACCGGCTTCATTAGAATAGATGCCGCGCTTGACACCCCAGGAGACGGCCATACCGAGGATGGCACCGAAACCTGCATCCATGCCGAAAGCACTGCTGACGATAAGCTTCAGGATGTCTGCAAGCATATCCACATGCATGAAGACAATAACTAAAGCCACAATCACATAGGCTTGAGCCATGAAAGGAACAACCAGGGCAGTGAAGGCGGCAATGCGTTTTACACCGCCGAAGATAATGAAGCTAAGGAGTGCTGCAACGACAGCAGCGGAAATTGCCGGAGTAATGCCGAAAGCGTTTTCCATACTGACGGCAATTGCGTTGGATTGAACGCCGGGAAGGAAAAGACCGGTGGCGAAGATTGTGACGATAGCAAATAACCAAGCAAACCACTTAACGCCGAGACCCCGTTCGATATAGAAGGCGGGACCGCCACGGTATTCACCGTTAATTTTTTCCTTGTAGATTTGGCCGAGGGTGGATTCTACAAAGGCCGAGCTAGCGCCTAAGAAGGCAACCATCCACATCCAGAAAACGGCGCCCGGACCTCCGAAGGTAATTGCCGTAGCAACACCGGCAATGTTGCCGGTACCTACACGGCCCGCAAGTGTCATGGACAGAGCTTGGAAAGAAGAGACGCCTGTGACGGTGTCTTTAGGCTGAAACAAGAGCTGCCACATATGCTTTAAGTGGCGAAGCTGCAGGAAGCCGCCTTTTAAGGACAAGAACAACCCTGCACCCAAACATAAATACACCAAAGCCGGGGACCAAACCCAGGCATTTACGGTGTTGACAATCGATTCCATTTTTTCCCCTTTGCAAGGTTGTTAAACCATGACATAAAAATTACAACAAATAAAAAGGGCATGTCACAAATTGAAATACTTTTTTTGTTGCAAAAAGGAAAGTACTGAGGCTGACGAGTTTCCAAGAAAAAGAGCGAGGACAAAGCCTCGCTCGGTAATCAGTTAGGACCGGTTTATTTAACTACGCAACCCGGAGCTCCTTCCGGACGAGCCTCGATTTCACCGATACGGTACACGGTTTCACCGGCCTCGCGGAAAAGCTTCATAGCTTCTTCGGCCTTGTCGGCTGCAACAATTACGGCCATACCGATACCGTTATTGAATACTCGGTACATTTCATGATCTTCGATATTGCCTTTTTCTTGAAGCCAATTGAAGATTTCCGGGCGCGGCCAAGAACCGGCTTTGATAACTGCCTGTGTATTGTCCGGAAGAATTCTGGGAACGTTTTCCAACAAACCGCCGCCGGTGATATGGGCCATTCCTTTAATTTCCACTTTTTCCATAACGGAAAGAACCGGTTTGACATAAATTCTTGTCGGTTCCATGACGGCATCGGCAAGAGTCTTATCTCCGATTTTTTCTTCCCAAGAAGCACCGCTGACTTCAATGACTTTACGGATAAGAGAGAAACCGTTGGAGTGAGGGCCGCTGGAAGTTAAACCAAGAACCACGTCGCCCGGAACAATAGATTTTCCGTCAATGATATTTGCTTTATCGACTACGCCGACAGCAAAACCAGCCAAGTCATATTCGCCTTCCGGATACATTCCCGGCATTTCCGCTGTTTCACCGCCGATTAAAGCACAACCGGCAAGTTCACAGCCGCGGGCAACACCGCCGACTACTTTTTCTGCTACGTCGACATCGAGGTGACCGCAGGCAAAGTAGTCAAGGAAGAATAAAGATTTGGCACCCTGAACGAGGATGTCATTGACGCTCATGCCGACCAAATCCTGACCGACAGAGTCATGTTTATTGAGAAGGAAGGCAAGCTTAAGCTTTGTACCGACGCCGTCTGTGCCGGTTACAAGGACGGGTTCCTTGTAATCCTTTGAGACTTCAAACATAGCGCCGAATCCGCCGATAGAGCCGAGTACTCCGGGGATTAAAGTCTTCTTGGCTAAAGGTTTGATTCTTTCAACCAGTTCGTCTCCGGCATCAATAGAAACACCGGAGTCTGCATAAGATAATGGTTTTGTCATCGGAATTGAGAAAAAAGCTAAAAAGATTAAGCAATTCTAGCAAGCTATCCGAGGAAAAATAACTTTTCCTCGGATAGCCCCGATTCCGAATGCATGGATTCTTTTCAGTCTTTCAAGTAAGTGAGGTTCTTTACAGACTCATCGACTTTGTAAGTCAAAAAATTACTATCAGAAGCTAAAAAGATCATGGTGGCTGGAGTAGAGCCGAAATTTCTTCTCAATAAAGAGAAAAACCCACGCGAGAATTTCGGTTCCTCAGCATTTCTCTTCCGCAGCTCTTTGCTGAGCTTGCTCCATCTGCAAGATTCAAACATAGGTGCCTCCTAAAGTAAGAGTCAAAAAAACCGACCTCTCCAGAGGCGGAGGAGAAGTTTATCTACGTAGTAACTCTTAGTCAAATTCCTTGAACGTTAACAATTCTCGAAATGAGAACTGAAGCACAAGAACCGGTATGACGCAAGAGCCGTCGTCGGAAGATCTGCGTCAATTTGTGATACTTCTTTGAACGGCTGTTCAAAGAAGTGGAGACTCGAATAAATTGCGACAACTCGAAACTACGAAAAAGGTAAGGATTCAAACAACTCGGCGGCATTTCTTTGAGCCTGCTCGATAATTCTTCTTCCTTTGACCACTCGGTCCAAAGCAGAGTCCGCTTCGGATTGTGCCCACCAATCTGCAAATTTTCTCAGTTCGCTGTTTTCCAGATCTCTGTCTCGGCGTGTGACCAGGCTCATAATCCACGGCGCTCTTTCCCAGCCGGGAAGAATGGGTACTAAATCTCCGTTTTTGATTTCCTCTAGTACGTGCCCGAAATACAAATCTGTCGTAATCCCTTGATGGTTTAGAAGAAGTCTTTTAATGGCGAGCTGATCATGGGTGAGAAACAAAGTCTTCCATTGCAGCAGATTAGATTGCTGCGAACCTTTATAAAGGAATCGGGTGAGAAGATGAGTTTTGGTTTTAAGAAGCAAACCCGTGTGTTTCTTGAGATCGTCCACAGTGCGGGGAAGGCCGTAACGTCTTAAATACTCCGGCGAGCAAAGCACAGGAGTTGAAGTTTGCATGAACGGCCGGACCACAAAATTTGTTTCATCCATTAATCTTTTATTTACGACGAGGACGTCAGCTTCGTCATTCATTAGAGCGTCAGGCCCGGCTTCGGGAACCACTTCAAAACTGACCATAGGATGCGTCCTAGAGTATGCCAAGAGTTTCTGAGAATAAAACTCTTGCATGATCTCAATTGGTGAACCGATGCGGATTAAACATTTAGACGCAACGCCTTTTGAAAAATCCAGCATCTGGCGGAAGCTTTTGAGGATCGGCTCGGCAAGAGAAACAATAATTTCACATTTTTTTGTAGGCTTGAAAGGTCGTTTGCTTTTATCCAGTAGTTCGTAGCCCAGTTCTTTCTCTAAAGAAGAGATAAGTCTGGAAACCTTGGGGATGTCCATATCCAACAGTAGGGCGGTTTTCGAGACATTTCCCGTTTTAGCGGTTAATACAAGTGCTTCCCAAGCTTCAAGATTTTGCGAAATATTCATGGAAAAACCTTTAGAGGGTTTGTACTTAGTTTCTTTTTCTCGTGAATAGCTGTTTTAACTATTTGAATTAAAAGGTTAAAAATCATTATCTCACTAGTTTGTGAATTTTACAAACTTCTTTTCAAAAATACGATTTCAGAAAAAGCTGTTTTTGAAAAAATACAAGCACCCCAAACAAAAAAGAGTCCCCCAAAATGAAAAAACTACTTCTCATCCCAAGTAAGAGATTGAAGCTGTAGAAAGCGTTCTCTTTCCGCAAAAGATCAAATAAAAAGCCGCCGATTTATTAACACAGTCAGTTTTACCAGGACGTACTGTGAATAGGAAAACCTTGCTCTAAATCAGCCGGTTCGTGCTTATCGGCAGCTGATTTTTATTCTACAGCACGAATTGGCATCAATTTCTTAGGAGAAAAAATGAAAAAGATCCTTCTCGCCCTTGCAGGCCTTGCCGCCGGTTCGGCTGCCTTCTGTGCCTCAAACGTTACTCTCTACGGCATCATTGAAGAGGGAGTATTGGTACAAAAACCAAAACATCAAGATACAACGGTCCAGCTTAAAAGTGCTTTTGACTTAGGTTCTCGCTGGGGTCTTCGCGGACAGGAAGATTTAGGAAACGGCTACAGCGTTGGTTTTACGCTCGAACAAGGATTTTCACCGGATACCGGCGCCACAGCTAATACCACTTATGGAGCTAATGCATTCACCCGTGAATCCGTCCTTTGGATTCAGAGCGAAAGCTTAGGCCGTCTGGCTTTCGGACGTGCAGCAACCTTAGGATCAGGTCTCGGTACTTATGACATGCAGACCGGATACGCATTCATGAACGGTTACGGCCTAATCGGCTGGGATAACTGTATGAATAATTTCCTCCGTACCAATAACAACATCATTTACCGTTCTCCTAATCTCAATGGTTGGACAATCGGATTGATGTATTCAAACGGCATTAAAGACGACACCAACAAATGGTCAGACAATTGGCATTATTACGGCGCCGGCGTGAAGTATGCAAAAGGGGCAGTGAAATCCTCTTTGATATTTGAAGTTGAGTCAAAAGACAAATCGGTCGATCCTGCTGTCCAAGCTAAATATGCCCTGAACTATGGCATCGAATACAACACCGGAAGCTGGACTCCGATGTTCACTTATCGTTTTGTTACCCAAGACAAGAACCTTAAAGCTCATAAATTCGGTCTTTCCGCAATTGTTCCTTATGCCGGAGGTCGCTTCAAAGTTGCTGCCGCTTATATGTTCGGCAAAGACGAAAGAATTACTGTCGGTACCGACAAAGTCAATCATTGGCAAACAGGCGTGGCCTACGAATATCCGCTCTCTAAGAGAACGGTTCTTAAAGCTTCCGCCGGGTACGCAGGTTCCGGAAAAGGCTGGAAAGAATATGGTTATGCCAATGACGGGAACATCTACAACGCATGGCAGGTATATGCCGGCATGCACCATTTCTTCTAATTCATCTCTGAACTTGTTTTTGCAAGTTAGCTAATTTGGAGATTTCAATGGAATTATCAAAATTAACCAGAAGAAGTTTTAATAAAGCCGCCGCTTTTTCTTCAGCTGCACTCTCCTTGGGAGCATTGTCTTCCGGGTTGAAAGAAGCTAAGGCTACTCCTGTTCAAATTAAAAATGCAGAACAGGATGAAACCAAGATTATTAAGACAAACTGCAGAGCCTGTATTTTCAATTGCGGTGTCCTGGCTCACGTTAGAAACCGCAGAGTCGTCAAACTTGAAGGTAATCCTGAATACCCGATGACCAAGGGCTCCATGTGTGCAAAAGGACTGTCCGGTCTCAATGCTTTGTACCATCCGAACCGCAACAAGTATCCGATGATTCGAGTCGGAGAAAGAGGCGAAAACAAATGGAAGAGAATTTCTTGGGAAGAAGCAATCGACACCATTGCCAAGAAACTCATGGAAACACGTGAAAAATACGGTGCAGAAAGCGTTTTCTGCTCCACCGGAGGCGGCGGAAATCCGGCCTTCCGAAGCATCGCTCGTTTCTGCAATATCTTCGGCACACCTAACTGGTATGAACCGGGTTGCGCACAGTGCTACCTTCCGCGTACTTTGGCTTATGGAATTATGTACGGCGGTCCTTCTACCTCTATCGCAGACGAAAGTGCATTAGAAATTTACGTTCCCAATACTCCGATGAAATCTTTCGTTTGCTGGGGAACTGATCCGTCTTACAGCTGTCCTGCAGGCGGCGGAAGAGCATTGGCCGAGCTGCGTGCCCGCGGAGTCAAATCGGTGTCTATCGATCCCCGCTTCACACCGGATGCTGCTAAGGCCGATGTTTGGCTGCCGATTCGTCCGGGAACCGATGTCGCCTTGATGTTGGCTTGGATCAATTACATCATCGAGCACAAGCTGTATGACCAAGATTTCGTGATGCATTGGACTAACTTGCCTTATCTGGTCAATACCAAGACAAAAATGTTCTTGCGTCCTAATGAGATCGTTGAAGGAGGAAATCCTAAGGACTATGTAGTTTGGGATACCAAATCCGGAAGCCCGAAAGTTATGCCGTATCCTTGGGACGACAATTTATCTCCGGCCTTAGAAGGAACTTTTGAATATAAGGGACAGCAATACAAGACCGGCTTCACAATGCTGAAAGAACAAGCAGCTCCTTACACCATTGAAAAGGCAGCCGAAATTTGCTGGCTTGTTCCGGAAAAGATTGTAGAAGCAATTAAGATTTTTGTTGATGGCCCTTCCGGCATTGCATTAGGTGTGGCAACCGACCAGTTCCCGAACTCCGTAGAAGCAGCTATGGGTTCCGTCATTTTGAACGGTTTAATGGGCTACGTTGAGAAACCCGGAACTATGATGCAGCGTTTCCCGTCCGGCGGAACGGCACCGGCCGGTTCCTTGGCTCCTAGAGCTCAGCATTGCTTGCCACATGAACAGTTGTTGAAGAGACTCGGCGGTACCGAGTTTAAAGGTCTGCTTCAGTGGGATGCTGCATCTCCGACAGCAATTTTGAATGCCATCTTAACTGAAAAGCCTTATCCGCTTAAAGTCTGGCTCGAAAGATCCGGCAATAAGTTCAATGTTCTCGGCAACGCCTCTTCTTGGGAACCGGCAATTAAGAAGTTGGATTTTGTGGTTCATATGTACATGTACCCGACTTCCTTCTCCACTTATGCAGATATGCTTCTGCCGACAACTGAGTGGCTTGAAACCAATATGCTTATTGACTGCATGAACTACGTTTTTGCCCGTCAAGCCGTTACTCACACCTATGAAACCGTAGATGAAACCTTAATCTGGTCTTGGATCTTGCGCCGCTGCGCAGAATTGGGACATGAAGGCTGTCAGAAAGCATTAGATCCTGAATTCATGGGTGCAGAACTGCCTTTGTGGAAGACAATGGAAGAACTTCTTGATGCGAAGCTCAAGCGTCATAACGTAACCTGGAAAGAAGTCCAAGAAGGAAAGAACCCGATCCAGTACATGCCGATGGAAAAATGGGCACAGTACTACGTCTACAAGAAGATCAACCCGAAAACAAATCTTCCGTTAGGCTTCCACACTCCGTCTAAGAAGTTGGAATTGTATGGCGAGGTCTTCATCAATTTAGGACGCACGGGAATGCCGTATGTGAAGAAGCCGCTGCCCGCAGCTTCTAAGGATTACTCTCCGCTTCCGTTCTACATGGAGCCTTCTGAAAGTCCTAATCGTGAAATAGCCAAGAAGTATCCTTTGGTGATGACCAATGGCCGTCTTCCTATGTATCACCACGGTACGCTCAGAAACAATCCGATCTCCAGAGAAATCTATCCTCTGCCTGAAATCTGGGTCAATCCGGCAGATGCTAAGAAGTATGGCGTTGCCCAAGGTGATTGGACTTGGGTCGAAAACGACAGGGGCAAGATTCGAGCTAAATGCCGCGTAACCGAAGGCATTCCGGAAGGAATTGTTTATCAGGAACGATTCTGGAATCCTGAAACACTCAATACGCCGACAAGAGGCTGGAAGGAAATGAATGTGAACGTGTTGACTAAAAACACACCTCCTTTCAACGACGTAGTCGGTACTTATACCCTGAGAGGATTCCAGGTGAAGATTTCTAAAGCCGATAAAGGCCCGGACGGCGTTTGGAGCAAACCGGAAGATTTCAAAGTTTGGATGCCTTCCAACAATGTTTCAGAAACCTCAGTCCCCACCTACCCTGAGCATGGGAGTAAAAAATAATGGCACAGAAAACTTTAGTTATTGATTTGGATCGCTGCATTGGATGTTATGCATGCGAAGCCGCATGTAAATTAGAAAATAACGTTCCGATGGGTGTTTACTACAATAAAGTTCTAACCATCGGACCTGTTGGAAAATATCCGGATATCCACCAGTATTTTCTTCCTACCGTCTGTCAAAACTGTAAGGACGCTCCTTGCTTGAAAGTATGTCCGACAGGAGCTACTTACAAGACGGAAGACGGACAGATTCTGGTGAACAAAGAGAAGTGCATTGGCTGCAAGATGTGTATCGCAGCATGTCCTTACGGCGCTCGTTCATTTAATCCGGAAAGCAAAGTGGTTGAGAAGTGCACCCTTTGCCGCCACTTGCAGGAAGTCGATGAAAAACCGGCATGCGTTAAAGCCTGCTGTGCCGGGGCACGATTCTTCGGAGATATCGATGATCCTGAAAGCGATGTTTCCAAGGCGATTGCGGCTGCCGGACCCGAAAACGTTCATTCAATGCCTGATGTCGGCAACAAACCGACGGTTCGCTACATTCTTCATAAGAAGACGGGCGAATGGCAGGTGAAACCTCCGAAGATGTTGTAAGGAGAAGCTCAGATGGGCATGGATTTAATTCTTATTTGTTTTGCAGCATTAGCCTGTCTGAGCTCGGGTTTGGTTTTTTCAGCATCTTTTCTCCAGTTGAAGGGCCGGACGGAAACAATCGGTGCCCTTCAATTCGGAGGAGCTGTTCTGCTGATAACCGCGGCCGGTGCAATGGGTCTTGTCAGTCTCGGCAGACCCGAGATGTTTCTAGGCGCACTGGCTCACCCGGGTACAGGGATCTTTTTCGAATTGATCGGCACTCTTTTGCTCTGTTTCGGAGCCGTTTGCTGGTTGATCGCATTTTGGAGAGATTCGTCAGAGACAATTCTGAAATTCTTTGCGGTTTTTGCGGCGGCAGGCGCTGTATGCCTGCTGTTCGGAGTCGGCCGGAGCTTTGTGATGCCCTGGCGCGAAACTTTAAACAGCTGGCTAGTGGTTCCCTTGTTTTTTATTTTTGCACTTGAGGCAGCCGGCTTTGCTTATGCAGCGGCAGAGAGTGCGACTGATAAGGAATTCCAATCTGGCAATCCGGCACTGATTTTCAGTTTGGTGGGAGCGCTTTGTCTGGGCGGCTATTTAATGCAGATTATGTATTCGAGTTCTAACGACGGAAAAGAAGCCGCGCTTTCAGTTCTCACGGGAGAACCGGCTGTCGTTTTTTGGTGCGGAGTCGTCGTTATTGGTTTAATGGTTCCGGCTGTGTTGGCTTGCAGGAAGTTAGGCAAGATTCCTTTCCGCAATGCAGTAGGTTTGCTGGCGGCAGTTATAGGATCCGCATCCTTTCAGACAATCTTGCTTGTAATTGGCACAGCGTCTTGGCAATTTTTTAAGAGATAGCCGAAGAGCTATTCAAAAAAGGAAAAATCATGGACGAAAAATTTTCAGAAGTTATGAATTCACGAGCTGCCGTATACAAACTTTTAGGCAGATTATTCAGGAAGGAAGCTGATGAAGAATTAGTTGGACAGCTGAGAGTGCTGGATTTTTCTGAAGTTCCGTCAGCTAAGGTCAAAGACGGCTTTAAGAAGATGAAATCGGTCGTTGCAGACAGTTCCAATTTGCTTGATGACTTGGCCGTCGATTATGCAAGAGTTTTTTTAGGAGCGGGCATTGCTGAAGGCCTTGTAGCCTTTCCTTTTGAGTCAGTCTATACCTCCAAAGATCGTCTGGTCATGCAGGATGCCTACGAGCAAGTTTTACGAATTTACCGCTCAAACGGCGTTGAAAAAATAGATGCTGATCTCTATGAAGACCATATCGGTTTAGAACTTGAATTTATGGGGCATCTTTGTGGCCAGGCAGCTCAACTCGCCGCCCAAGGAAAGGAAACGGAGCTGTCAGCTAACTTTGATTTACAGCAGTCATTTTTAGTAAACCATTTGCTTAACTGGACTCCGGATTTCTTAAAAGACATTCAGGGCGTACCCTCGACAGATTTTTATAAAGGCGTGGCCCTGGTGACCGAGGGCTTTTTAGAGATGGAAAAGGAGTTTTTCTTAAACGACAATTGAGGACGAGATGCAGGCCAGAACACAAGACAGCAAAAATAAGGCACCAAAGAGTACTTTTTGCATTGATAGGCGAGGTCTTCTGACCGCCGGAGTGTCTTTTGGTTTGCTATTTTCTTTGGGAGCTGTCGAAAAGGCGGCTTCGAAAGAACAAGAAATTTTGCTTCCTCCCGGGCATAAATCTAAGAAAGATTTCTTTGCCCAGTGCCTTCGGTGCGGCCGATGCATGAGCATTTGTCCGCAAGGCATTATTCAGCCCGCAAGCTTAGCTGACGGAATTTTTGCAGTACGAGCCCCCAAGATGGATTTCCATTTAGGAAGCTGTGACTTTTGCAATAAATGTATTGATGTCTGCCCAACTGGTGCTCTTCAACCGTACGAAGGTGAGACTTTCAGAATTGGGACAGCAGTACTAAATTCTCACTGCATCTCCCTAAGAACAGGTGCCTGTACTAAATGCTATGAAGAATGTCCGTACGACGCTATCGAAATTAGTGAGACGCATCGGCTCTCAATAAATGAAGATAAATGCAATGGATGCGGTAAGTGTTTCTTGGTCTGTCCGGCTCTCATTCTTCAATCTTTCGGAGATGCCTCCGAGAGAGGAGTCAGTATTCAGGAGGCATCCACGGAGGAGTCACATGAAAACAAGTAAATATCGTGCAGCCGTAGCATTATTGTTTTTGGTGATAGTCGCCGGCGGACTAACTTTTAATCTTGGACTTGGGACCGTTTCTTCTTTTGGCTTTGACAAGATAGCGGCGATTTGTCCTCTCGGCGCCTTAGAGACTTTTCTAGCCTCTAAAACTTTTGTGCCTTCGGTTTTTTTTGCGTTTTTCTTTTTTATAGTTGTTGCGGTTATAGTCGGAAGAGCATTCTGCGGCTGGATGTGCCCGGTGCCGCTTTTGCGCTCTGTTCTAGGTGCGGAGGATAAGAGAACTTCAAAAGATTACCCCAAAGGCGCCAAGGAGTCGGAACTAGCCTCAGAAGATAAAAATGTAGGCTGCGCGGCATCGGACGAGCCGAAAGGAGAGGCGGCTTTATCTTCCCCAAAAATCACGGATCGTTCTGTCCCTAAGGAACCTTTTTACGTTTTATTTGCGGCGCTCGGCAGTGCACTTGTTTTCGGTTTTCCTGTTTTCTGTCTCATTTGTCCGGTGGGACTTACATTCGGCGTCATTTTGGGTGTTTGGTCCTTTTTTTACACCGGAAGTGCTTCTTGGACACTACTTTTGATCCTTGCCTTTTTGTTTCTGGAAATTTTCTTTCTAAGAAAATGGTGCCATCAATTTTGTCCGATAGGAGCTCTAATTTCTCTTGTCTCGATTTTTAACCGTAGTTTTCGTCCTAAAGTTAGTTCCGAGTGTTACAAGCTAAAAGGCGGACTTAATTGCAACCGTTGTTCAATCGCATGTCCCGAAGGAATTCAGCTTCTGCACAATCCGTCATCGCTTGAATTGTCACGGTGTATTAAATGCGGGAAATGTGCAGATGCTTGTCCTGCGCATGCCATACACTTCCCACTTTTCTCAGGAAAGAAGGCCGGAAAGACTTTAGAGAAATCTCAATCTCAAGAAAAAGCTTTAACACCGTCGATAGCATCGGAAGAAAAGGTTCAAGTTTTAGATCAAACTGCGCCGTTTTCGGAGAAGGAAGCCGTTGCCGAGGCTTCCAGATGTATCCAGTGCGGCGCATGTGAGGAGAAGTGTCCGCAGAAGAATCCTTTGAGAGACTACATACGGCTGCTTTCCGAGGGCAGAACTCAAGAAGCGGTCAAGCTTTTAAATGCTTCGGGGAGTATGCCGGAAGTATGCGGAAGAATTTGCCCTCAAGATCAATTATGCGAGTCGGTTTGTCCTTTAAGAGAATACGGCGGAGCCATTCAAATCGGACGCCTGACTAGTTTAGGCGGCGATTTGGGTCTAAAGAAGAACTGGAGAAGAACTTCGGTAACCAAACCCCGAGAATTGAAACGAAAGACGGTCGCGATCATTGGCGCCGGCCCTGCCGGGTTGGCTGCGGCAGATGTTCTGTGCTCTTTTGGAGTTCATGCGACGGTTTTCGACAAGGAACACGAGATTGGCGGTTTGCTTACTTATGGAATTCCTTTTTTCAAATTGGAGAAGGAGTCTCTTGCCAAAAGACGCAAGTTATATGAAAAACAAGGAATCCGATTTAAGCTGGGTGTTCCGATAGAAGAAAAAGATTTCATTGCACTTACTCAAGACTACGATGCCGTTATTTTTGCCTTAGGTGCATCGGCTCCGGTCATACCGCAGTTTGCTGACTTGTCAGCGACGGAAATTATTCCGGCCATGGATTACTTAGGTTCAGTTAATCGCCTTTTACTCCATGAAACCGGTACGCAGCCGTTAGATTTCGGCGGTAAACGCGTAGCTGTGCTCGGAGGAGGCGACACTGCCGTTGACTGTTCCAGGACATCAGCGGGACAAGGGGCGTCCCGAACCTTCATGATTGCACGGAAGGAACTTCATGCCTTGAAAGCTTCGAAAAAAGATCTTGCTTTGGCAATAAGAGAAAAAGTAGAAGTTTTGGATCAATGTCAAATATTAGATATCCAAAGAAAGCAAGACCAATTCATCATCCAATATGTGAGAGGCAGTTCTACGGAGACGAAGGAACTTGTGGTGGACCGTATAGTGTGCGCCTACGGTTTCCGGGTTCTTTATCCCGAATGGCTGGAAAAATTCATCTCGAAAAATTCTCAAAACAACTATGAGGCAGGGAAGAATATTTTTGTGGCCGGGGAATTTAGAACCGGTTCACGATTAGCTACAAACGCCATTGAAGACGGCAAGGAGGCGGCGCAGGCTGTGATCTCCGCACTTCGATTAGGAGAAGCAGACAATTCTCTTAAGCCGGTGAGCTTTATTCGTTCAAGATGTTTACGATTACGCCATGCCTCTTCCCGCTGCACTAAATGCCTGGATGTTTGTCCAGGCGATGCCTTGATTCTTGCAGAAGGACAAGTAGGATTTCTCGCACATAAGTGCATCGGCTGCGAAAGCTGTATAGCTGCATGTCCTCAAGATTGCTATTTAAGCAATGGCATCTCGGATAAGGAGTTGGAAGAGGAGATCAGAAGAAAGGCTAGCGGTAAAACTCTCAAAATTTCATGCCGAAGAATTGACCGTCAGCAGGGAAATGTCGTCGTAAATTGTTTGCAGAGGATTGATGTGAGTCATTTGGCTCAAGCTTCTCGATACGGAGTTGAAACCATTGAGTTGCACACCGGAAAATGTTCGGAGTGTCAAGTCTGTCGAAATGCATCTTGGCTTGACGAGAAGAAGATAGAGGCGGATGAGTTTTTTGAACTTTTCGGCAAAAAATTGACGATATCGTGTGAAGAACATGAATGGGACGTGGATTATTCAAAAAGGCACTTTTTAACGAATCTTTTGAAAAGGACCGAGTGCGCCGACCAAAAAGAGCATGAGGAGAGCACAGACATAGCAAATGATCCCTGGCGCAGGATTCCCGAGAAGCAGCAGAGGTTAGGAAGAACGGTTCCTTTGCTTTATAAGAGAAGCAAAGGTCGCCAAGAGGAGGCAAAATCTTCAAAATCTCATCAGAGGACTTTTCTTTATGAACCTGTAATCGATAAGGAGCTTTGCTCGGGATGTTTGCTTTGTGCGTCAGTGTGTCCGACTTCTGCGCTGTTAGTCAAAAAAGTTGAGGAAGGTATGGTTTTTGTCGCTTTTCCTCAAGCTTGTTCAAATTGTGGTCTGTGTGCAGATGTATGCTACCAGGAAGCCATTAAGGTTAAGGAGACCGGTATAACTTCCGAATATCTGAAGAATGTTCCTAAGGCTATCCTTTCTAGAGGCATTAATGAGAGGCTCTTTGAAGATGTTTGGGAAGACAAGCTCAAAAGCATGATTACCTGTCCCACCTATAGAGGCTAGAACTTATGCTGTCAGGCAACGGCTTCAACTAAAAAGAAAAGCAGCTGAGGCTTCATGATGAGGCTAGCTGCTTTACTGCTCTACTCTGAGAATTAAAGGTGAATCATCTTATGCATTAATGAGCTTGCGTGCATTCCGCCGAACGGACCGCGACCGTCAGCGACAAATGTTGCCGGGACGCTCTGAATTCCGACTCTTTCCATAAGATCAATGTTGCGTTTCATAACCATTTCAGCACGTTCTGTAGGATTGGCCGTAGGTTCAACTCCTTCTACCATCCAGGCATTAAAAGCTTTTGCACGGTCAACGCTGTTCCAAATGGAACAAGCCTTAACCATAGAGTCTTCGCTAAGGAATGGCACCAAGAAAACGTAGATAGTAACGTTGTTGATCTTGCTTAGGGTCTCCTTATCGTATCTTTGGCAGAACCTGCAGTTCGGATCTTCAAAAACGGCAATCTTTGCCGAGCCGTTGCCTTTAACAATTTTGATGGCGTCCTCAAGAGGCCACTGAGTTTCATTGAAAATAAACATAAAAGCTCCTTTACAATGTTCGCACCATGGTACCCCCTTGGCTGAATAATACAGTTGCCTTTACCCTCTTTTGAGCTGTCCTAGAATACGCAAAAATTTCAGAACCAAGTCTGCGAAACTCTTGAAAAGAATAATGTTCTTTATAATCTCGTAGCGTTGCTCATAACGACTAGAATGCTGTCATAACTCTGTTTATAAAGGTCGAAATTGGATAAAACTGATCAGTTGCCTCTTTCCTTTTTTCCTGCTCCGGTTCCAACACTGGATTCCTTTGTTGTGGGCAGTAATTTCGAAGCTTTTAACATCGTCAAAGAGCTTTCAGAGGGCAGAGGTCCGCAGATTGTTTATCTTTTTGGAGAATCGGGGACGGGTAAGACTCATCTCCTTACCACATTGGAGAAACCTGGGCCGACAGTTCCTGTTTTTGACCCTGAAAAGAAAATCTTTGTGGTTGACGACGTTCAAGATCTGAGCGAAGAGGAACTCGCCGCTTTGTTTGAACTTGCTAATCAAGTGCGGGCACATTCCGGGACACACTTGATCGTCGCGGGCGATAAAAGTCCTTCCGCTCTTCGTTCTCAAGGAATGAGGGTTGATGTTACAAGCCGTCTTGGATGGGGGACCGTTGTGGAACTCGCTCCCTTGTCTGAGGAAGAAAAACAGCAGGTATTTATCAACCGAGCTCACTCGAAGGGTTTGGAGCTAAGCCCGGAAGTGATGCAGTGGATGTCGGCCTATCTTCCCAGAGACATGCGGACTTTGTCGCGCCTTCTTGAAGAACTCGACGCTTACTCTCTGTCAAAAAATAGACGTCTGACCATTCCTTTAATTAAAGAATGGCTGGCTAAAACACATCAATCTTTTTAAAAATGACTATCAATTCTTTTGCCTTTTTTGATTTAGACCACACCTTACTTCCGGTCGACAGCAATGGGCTTTGGGCCTACTTTTTAATTTCTAAGTGTAGTGCTCATAAGCAAGAATTCGAACATCGTCAAAAACAGTTTGATTTGGACTACTACAACGGCGTTTTGGACATTAATAAGTTTATGGATTTTGAGATGCGCCTCCTCTCTCTCTTTCCACGGGCAGCACTTGAGGAGTACAGAAAGGAATATATAGAAACCTACATTAAACCCAACATGAAGCTCAACGCGGTTGAGTTAGTCCAAAAGCATAAGAAATCAGGTGATAAAGTTGTCATAGTTACTGCGAGTTATCGATTTTTTGCTGGGGAGATAGCCAAATTATTTGACGCAGACGGTTTGATTGCTGCGGAGCCGGAGGAAAACGCCGAGGGACAATTTACCGGAGGATGGCTCTGGCATACATTCGCGCAAGGGAAGGTGACGGCTGTTGAAAAATATGTTGCTGATAGAGGTGGTTTGGAGACATTGAAGCATTCGAGTTTTTATTCTGACTCTATCAATGATCTCCCGCTGTTGTCTTTTATCGCTGAACACGGCGGAACGGCTGTAGCTACTAATCCCGACAAATCTTTAACTCGAATTGCAAAACAAAGAGGGTGGAAGATCCTGAATTTATTTCAGGTTGAAGAAGCATCTTATGAGGAAGTAGTGGAGAAAACTCCGTGATCCAAGAAATTGTTGAAAGTGTCCAAAATTTATTCGGAACACGAAAAATTAGACGTAAGCCTAGAATTCTGACAAAAGAAGAACATCAGATTGATATCAACAAAGTTAGCCCTTTTGCCGTCTCCGTCTGTCAAAAACTTAAAGACGCTGGATTCAAAGCTTTCATTGTCGGAGGTGCGGTTCGAGATCTTTTGATTGATCACACTCCGAAGGATTTTGACGTCGCTACCGACGCAACCCCTGAACAAATTAAGAAAATTACCCGCCGTGCAATTATTATCGGCAGGCGTTTCCGTTTAGTTCATGTTACCCGCGGTGCTGAGACGATCGAAGTCGCAACTTTCCGCGGACTAAGGCAGGACGGAGTCGAAAAGGATGGTCAAGGCCGAGTGATTGACGATAACGTATTCGGTGAACAGTTTGAAGACGCGGCGCGCCGAGATTTCACAGTTAACGCGATGTATTACGACCCTCTCGAAGAAGAGGTCTACGATTACCATAACGGGTTGCTTGATATCAAGAAAAAACGTATCCGCATGATTGGAGATCCTGAGCTCAGGTATCGTGAAGATCCGGTGCGCATCCTAAGAGCTATTCGTATAGGAGCAAAGTTAGGATTCAAGATAGATCCGAAAACTTCAAAGCCTATCCGAGAAATGCAGAAGCTTTTATTGGCTGTTCCTGAACCACGTCTGTTCGATGAGATCATGAAGATGCTCATGAGCGGTGCTTCCGTGGAATGCATGCGCCTGTTAGATGAGGAAGGCGTTAACGTTAATATTCCTTTGCTTAAGGAATATTTGAGTGCAAAAAACGATCCTTTCTTGCTAAAGGCAATGGAAAAATCTGATGCTCGTGTAGCTCATGGCAAACCTATTTCTCAAAGCTTTATTTTTGCAACTCTCTTCTGGAGTTTGGTTAAGAAAGAAGTTGAAAAAGTTAAGAAAGAAGTCCCGGATGGGACGATTCCTAGACAATGGCAGATGGCTATTGCCCGTGTAACGGAAAGTTCTCAGCTGAAAGGAGTCCAGAGAAGATTCTTCCGCGATATGGAAGATATTTGGAGACTCCAGCCTAGGTTTGACCGCAGAACTGCATCCGTAGCATTTAAGCTGATTGAGCATCCTCGTTTCAGAGCGGCATATGACTTCCTGCTTATTCGTGCATCTTGCGGCGAGGTTCCTCACGAACTGGCTGACTGGTGGACGGCTTTTGAAGAAGCTCCGGCCGATGAAAGAAAAGACATGCTTCAAGATTTAGCACGTCAAACCCGCAGCCGCTCCCGTGAAGGACAAGTAAAAGGCGGATCGGAAGAGCCGAAGAAGAGAAGAAGAACAAGAAAACGTAAACCAGCTGTTGTCTCTTCTCTTGAGGCACCTCAGGCATCAACAGATGCAACTGAAAGTCCTGTTGTTAAGGCAGAGCCTCCGCAGGTAAATAGCGGAGAGAAGCCGGAGAAGCCAAAGAGAACGGCTCCCGGAAAGTCCGAAGAGCCGGCGGTAGAAAAGAAGCCCGAAACTCCGCGCAGTATTCCGTCCCAGGCAAAACTGCAGGCAGAACAGAAGCAGAATAGCTATACAGAGGCGGCGGAGCGACCGGCTAGAAGAAAACCAAGAGCAAAATCTGTTCTTCTCACAACTCCTAAAAAACAACAATGAAAACTGCATACATAGCCCTAGGGGCCAACCTTGGAAATCCAAAGGAGAGTCTAAGAAAAGCAGTTGGAAAGATTAAAGACCTGGAAGGTGTGGCCTCTGTTGAGGCCTCCGGTCTTTATTCAACGGCTCCTATTGATTCTTCGGGGCCGGATTATTTGAATGCCGTGCTGAAGGCTGAGATCTCAGATGAGATTTCAGCCGAAAGTCTTTTGGATAGACTGCTTGATATTGAAAATCAACTCGGCCGAGTAAGGCCTGCGGGCATTCATAATGCTCCGCGCGTAATTGATTGTGATCTTCTGCTATGTGGAAAGGAAGAATCTTCGACACCGAAGCTGGAGCTTCCTCACCCACGAATGACCGAAAGAGCATTCGTGCTTGTTCCTTTAGTGGAAGTAGATTCTTCCGTTGAAATCCCTGGGAAAGGAAAAGCGGTAGAATTTTTGGACTCAGTTAAGGATCAATCGATAATAAAATTATTCGAAGCCCGCGACTGGCTGTAACTCCATGGAGAAACAATGACAGATCAAAAAGAACCAAGAAAGCAGGTTAGGCTTTCAACGCTGAAGAAAATGCATGAAAACGGCGAACCTATCGTCATGTTGACTTGCTATGACGCCTCCTTTGCTCATCTGCTGGATGAAGCAGGCGTGGACATGCTTTTGGTAGGAGACTCCTTAGGGATGACCGTGCAAGGTAATTCCACGACCATTCCGGTGTCAGTCGAAGATATGGAGTATCACACTCGCTGTGTCGCCAAGGGAAATAAGACAGCATTCATTTTGACGGATCTTCCTTTCGGCAGCTACCAAGTCAATGAAGAAGAGGGGATGGCCAACTGCATTAGGCTTATCAAAGCAGGTGCCAATATGGTCAAGCTTGAAGGCGGAGAAGAAATTTGTCCGCTTGTTAGAAGGCTTACTGCTGCTGGAGTCCCTGTCTGTGGTCATATTGGATTTACGCCCCAGTCAATCAACACGATCGGCGGTTTTTTTGTTCAAGGCAAGAGCGATAGCGGTAAAGAAAAACTCAAACGTGAAGCCTTAGCCTTACAAGAAGCCGGTGCCGCCATGGTTCTCTTTGAAATGGTTCCCGCTGACATTGCTGCGGAAGTTACTCAGCTTCTTCACGTTCCTACCATTGGTATTGGTGCGGGTCCCGGAACATCCGGACAAGTTCTGGTTCTTCAGGACATTCTCAATATCTATGCCGGAAGAAAACCCAAATTCTCTAAGAACTTTATGGAAGGAGCCGGTTCTATTCAAGGAGCGGTTGAGAATTACGTAAAGGCCGTTAAATCTAAAGATTTCCCCACTCAATCTCATTCTTTTTAAAGGATAAAAAGTTGTTAGTTGTACATACAATCGAAGAGCTTCAGAACGCTCTCAGAGGTAAGGACGGTATTGCCCTCGTTCCGACTATGGGCAATCTTCACGACGGCCATTTGGCCTTGATGGCAGAAGCAAAGAAACATGCACCGACAGTAGTGGCCTCAATCTTTGTTAACCGTCTGCAGTTTGGTCCTAATGAAGATTTTGATACCTACCCACGCACTCTCCAAGAAGACTTAGAGAAATTAGAAAAGCAAGGAGCCGTTGACATTGTTTTTGCTCCTTCTGAAAAAGACATGTATCCCGAAAAACAGACTTTTATGGTCAGACCGGATCCTAATTTGTCTGAAATTTTGGAAGGATACTATCGTCCCGGATTCTTTGACGGGGTTGCAACCGTAGTGAACAAGCTCTTTTCTATCGTGCGCCCGAATGTCGCTGTCTTCGGTAAGAAAGACTATCAGCAGCTAAAGATTATTCAGAGCATGGTCAAGCAGTTCGGGATGCCATTGAAGATTATTCCGATGGAACTTCAAAGAAATCCGGAAACCGGCTTGGCTTTATCTTCCCGCAATCGCTATCTGAACGCAGAAGAGCTTAAAGAGGCAACTCATTTGTACAGAACTCTTCAGGGCGTTAAATCCTCCCTCGAAGCTGGAGCTATTGATATCACCGGCTTAGAAAACAGTGCCGTCAAAAGGCTTGAAGAAGCTGGCTGGAAGCCTGACTACATCGTAGTTGCTCGTCAGAAAGACTTGCTCACTCCGACAAGAGATGACTTGCTCAACAAAGAACCTCTGGTCATCTTGGGTGCAGCAAAAATCGGTACTACTCGTTTAATTGATAACGTAGAAGTATTCGGCAAACTCGTCTAATCTTGGTTCTTGCAAAGGGAAAACCTCGGAATGTGTAAAGGCTTCCGAGGTTTTCTAAACTATGCCGTTAGTGTTTCGTAAGCAGTCAAATCAGTAGATTTTTCTCCTGAGTTCTAACCTCTGCATATCTAAGTCAGATAAGAACGCCAGTCCTTATTTCGCCGATACAGGTTCCCACCTTCCTCATTACCGCATAACCACAACCACGCCGGGTCTAGAGCATCCGATCTGAATCTTATTGTGTCATTCTCCTTATGATAAAAATTGCTTTCTTTGAGAAGTCCAATTTCTCGGCGTACTTGGATGACGCTTGCTGCTACCACTTTTGCAACTTCGGTCTGATTAATGCATACATCGCATTCGACATATTCCGTACCGTTGATTTCAATCAATCTTCCGTAAGCGAAGCTCCAGGTAAGGAAAAATAAGAAAATTCTGTCCCGGACAGGTAAGCTCATATTGGCTGCCAATCCGATTCTATCTGACTGAATAAGGCACTCTAAATGCACGCACATTTGCTCCAAGAAGTCTTTGTCTTCCTTCATTAACGCCTTTAAGGTGTCGTTTCTGAGCTTCCTGCACCTTACCGGAGAGACTGCAAAATAGCTGCCATTTCCCGGACGACGTGAGAAAAATGTGTGATTGCCTCCTGCGATTCTTCCGGGAATGGCAAGTGCCATGGCATATTTGGACTGGTTGTAAGGATTTCCAAAGGAGCGCCCCGCAATGCCATGCGTTATTAACGTCATAGAATTAAGATCATTGTCAACTCTGTAAATGAGCTGACCTGGTTGTGCTTCATACTCAGCGCCTATAGATAAGAAAAGCTTCTTTAAATTCTCCGGAAGAGGAGGCGCTATCCAAGGCATTAACGGTTCGTCAGCGCCATAAGGAAGCTCCCACTTTCTTTCACGTGGACGCTGTAAAGCTGCCTGCCAAGCTGGTGATTGATAATTCATACATTCCTCATGTACGTTGTAATTTGGCTCGGTTCTTAGATTTTTTTCTTTTAATTTTCCTGTTCCTTGGTTTGAGCGCTATTGGTAGATACCAGAATTTGAGGCATATCAATTGATATTTCTCAAAAAATTGCCCTTACTTAGACTGACTCTAGTTCATCAAGGAGCACATCATGACAAAACTGAAATTCATTCTCACCCCTGTAGCACTTCTGTTGGCTTTTCAAGTTTATGCAGATGAAACTCTGCATGCAGACGTTGTAGTTGTGGGTGCAGGTGCAGGCGGTACAGTTGCCGCCGTTAGCGCAGTCGAAAATGGCCTCAAAACAGTTCTTTTAGAAAAGAACGGTTATACAGGCGGCGCCGGTAATTTTATGGAAGGTTCTTTCGCTGTCGAATCTCCTTTGCAGAAGGCAAAAGGCATAAAACTTACTCCGATTGAAGCTTTCAACAATATGGCTCAATACCATCATTGGAGAATTAACGCTCCTTTGCTTAAGAAATTCGTTGACAAATCCGGTGAAACTATTCAGTGGGTCGATGACCATGGAGTGCATTGGAAGGAAGTTAAGACAGCATGGAGAGACAAGCCGGAAATGACCTGGCACATTTATCCGAAAGCCGGCTCACTGCCTGCTGCCATGACCAAAATTTTTAAAGAAAAGGGTGGCACTCTCCTTACCTCTACACCTGCACAAAAATTAATCGTCAAAGACGGCAAAGTTGTTGGTGTTGAAGCCGTTAATGCCAAAAAAGAGAAAGTAACTGTATATGCACCCAATGTCATCCTTGCTACAGGCGGCTACAACTTTGACGAAAAAATGGTCAAGGACTTAACAGGTATCGACATGGTTCCGGTTGGTGCCCCGGGCAGAACCGGCGACGGTATCAAGATGGCTATGGCAGTCGGTGCTGTCGGAGACAATATGGGCCCAATGATGATGAACGGTGCATTTATGCCGGCTGCCGGTGAGGCTATTTGCAACGGTCCAAATAAAGAATTGCGTGCTATGTTCCGTCAAGGTTTGCTGTATGTTGACGGGGTCGGAAATCGTTTCTTCAATGAAGAATTGACAATCGACTGGCCGCAAGCATCCAATGCTATTGCCCGTACAGGCGAATATACCTACATCGTTTTTGATGAAAACACAAAGAAAGAATTTTCTACCAAAGGCAAAGGCTATCCAAATCCTTGCGGCAACTTCATCCAAAGACATCAGGCAGCAACTCAGCTGGATGACTTACTGAAAGCCAATGAAAAATTAGGAAATGTTTTCATCGGCAACACTATTGAAGAGGCCGCGAAGAAAGCCGGCATGGATCCCGAAGTTCTCAAGAAGACAGCTGCCAATATGACGAAGTTTGCAAAGCAAGGCAAAGATGAACAGTTCGGTAAGGATCCGTACTACCTGAGAGCTATTGATCAAGGTCCTTTCTACATTGTTAGGGGCAAGATCAATGCATTAACCAGCTTAAATGGTGTCAAAGTAAATGAAGGTTTGCAGGTTCTCGATAAGCATGATCGTCCGATTCCCGGATTGTATGCTATCGGTCATGACGCCGGCGGTGTATACGGTGACTCCTACGACTTAAAGGTTGGTGAAGGTACTGCTTCTTCCTTTGCTATCAACTCCGGAAGAATGGCTGTTGAAGATATCGTCGCAAAGAATAAAGCTACTAAATAATTTTCTCCTTGGAATTTGAGCATTTTTCCTGCATCGCTCCGGTTGGTGCAGGATTTTTTTCGTCCGAAGGCTTCGAAGAAATTTGTGTTTCTCAAAAGTCATTGTGCCGGAGTGGGAAGAGGAACCAACGGTAGTACAAAGAAGCTCGCCAGGAGCAAACGATATTGAGAAGCTTCCGGAGATGTCTCTATACGTCGCATATCCTCAAAAGAGAAATGAAAAAGGCGAGCTCTCGGCTCGCCCTCAAAATATTGGGGTTATAAAGTAGGCCCAAAATTGTTGTGTAATCTTGTACAAACAAAGATAATACCCACCTTTTCAGATGAAGCGTCTAGATTTTTCTCTCCTGTCGGTAGGAGAATTAGCAGCTAAATTAGGTGTTACCTCAGCAACCATTCGCCGCTGGTGCCGTGCCGGTAAATTGACTGAAACAATCCGAACTGTCGGGAACCATCGTCGTTTTGCTTCTTGCTCTTTCTCTCATTTAAT
>OGKG01000039.1_pt1 | contig 124397 bp, 97 predicted proteins | sample 1572201 | NCBI WGS metagenome assembly OGKG01 (sample SAMEA2582146, study PRJEB24529) | metagenome | biome: Human gut stool | place: China | collected 2011 | reverse complement strand
GCAATGTACATCAGACAGGTCTTGCCCCTATATCAGATGAGAGCGCCCATAATCAGGGCAAAAAAGCTAAAAATCTTAGATATCCTTAGCAATCGAAACAGTGCACCAAAAGGAAAATCAAATAGAAATGTGAATTCATTCATTTTCAATATGACGCATTATATTATACTACAAACGATAGGATCCGTCAGGACTTTGCCGGAACTTTTTGCAAATGGCTGATGCCTTTTTTGTTATGCTGCAGGTGCCGGCTGTTGCAGCTATTGTAGTTCGAACTGTTCGAGGATGCTGCGTATTGCTGCATACAGATCTTTCTTTAAATCTTCAATGCCTACCGGACTGTGATTTAAGATGACATTATAGCATGTAGCATTAACCAGTTCGACGATCATAAACACCATTAATTCTTTTTGCCGGAATTTCTTTTTTGATTTTTGAATTAATTCATCAAAGATATCCATGCAATTCTGATTGTCAAGATCTGAAATCCTAATATTTGAAAAGATTCCCCAACTCAGGTTTTTGGCGATAAAGCGAAGGATGACCGGATTTTCATTAAGCTGCTCTATCACGCAGTCAACCAAACAGATAATGGCATCTTCAAAAGAGTCCGATACCTTTTGAAACAACTCATTGTTTAATTGTATATGTGCTTTTTCAAAAATCCGGTTTGCCTCATATGCGACCAGGCAATCCTGGATCGCATATTTATCCTTAAAATACAGATAAAAGGTTCCTTTTGCCATATTTGCATTCTTGGCAATTTCTGAAATAGAAGTATTATCTATTCCTTTTTCTGTAAAGAGCTGGAAAGCTGAGGCAAGTAACGCTTCTTTTTTTTGTCTCTTCTTCTCCTCAATCTTACCCAAAACGATCTCTCCTTTTATTAGTCGTCTGCTTTAATTTCTTTTGTTGTCATAATGAACTTCACACTGCCGTCCATTTCACCAGAGATTCCTGAGAAGCTCTTATAATTTGCTGCTGCGTTGTTTACAGCTTCTGCTCTGTCTTTGGTATCACTTACACCATCTAAAATGCTGTTCATGGTATCTGTAAGCTTATCAACACCATCTTCCTTGAATTCTTTTGTTCCGGAAGCAAGTTTTGAAGCACCGTTGTCTAACTTGTTAACACCTTTTGCTACTTTATTTGTTGTAGTAACTAATGTGTTCGTTGCTTTGTAAAGTTTCTTAGTACCACCTGCTAATGTGCTCATACCGCTGCGAACCGTACCACTGTTAGCTTTTAACTGCTTAGAACCGGATTTTACTGTTTTAGAGCTCTTTGTTAATGTCGTTGCAGCATCATTTAATTTCTTATTGTTAGCAGTTAATGTTGTACCGCTCTTATATAATGTCTTTACCGCTTCTGTTAAAGTACCTACACTTGCATTGATCTTTCCACTTGCCTCTAAGATCGGTGTCTTATAACCACGGATCGTTGCTGCACTATCAGACATTGTCTTTGCACTGCTCTGTAATGCACTTAATCCGTTATAAAGATTTGTCTCTGTAGAGGTCTTGCTTGTTGCAGCTTCCATTGTCTGAAGACCAAGTTTTAAGTCTGTCTTGCCATTCTGATCAGCAGCTTCGCTGTCCGGTTTACCGTTCGTAGCTGCATCCAGTCCTGCACCGGCTTTCTGAACGTTATCCATATAATTAAGCATAGACTCATATAACTGAACCTGTGCCTGATAAGTTGCTTTCTCCTGCTCTGTTGCTGCATTCTTGACAGCTGTTTCCATCTTCTCTTTTGTAGTGTTAATGCTGTCTCTTAATGCTTTTGTCTTTGCATCTGTTCCTTCTAACTGCTTTGCAGCCGCATTGATCGTATCAACACCGCTGATCGCTGATGTCAGACCGCTGTCTAACGACTCTACACCTGCTTTTAAGGAATTAACACCGCTTGAAAGCTTTGTCATATTTTCTTCTGCAAGAAGTGTGTTTACGCCATTGACATATGAGGTTAAGCTGTCATTGAACTGTTTATAAGAGGCAGGGAACTGCTCTGCAGAAGAAGAAATCTTACCGGCACCATCGACTAATGCTTTTGCACCGGCTGTATATTTCTTAGTGCTCTGTGCAAATGTCTTTGTACCATCAGAGTATTTGATCACACCCTTGAATAACTTATCCGCTGACTTTGTATAAGTACCGACTCCTTTTTTTAACTTTGTAGCACCGGTATTTAATGTACCGACACTCTTATTCAATGTCTTGATCGCTTTATTGTATTTCTTGATATTGCTGTTTAATGTCTTTAATCCATCACTTAAAGTATCTGCACCATCTACAAGCTTATTTGCCGCATCCTTTAAGTCATCCATCTTATCATCCAGATCATCGAGACTGTCAATATCACCAAAGTCAATATCTTTGAACAGACTTGCTGTTGCTACAGTATAAGAAGCACCCATTTCAAAATCTTTTACATCTGCTGTGATCTTAACCGTATCCGTAATCTTGTCATTGATCTTATCGGTATCTATGGTAACATCATCGCCAAAATCAAGTCCTGCAAGATCTAAACTGTCTTTTAATCCCGGCATGCCATATGCCATAATGATATCATTGTCTCCTTCTGAAACAACTTCGCCATTATCAACTTTGATATTCTGGAATTTATCAGTAGAAAGGATCATTCCCGTAGCCATTAAGAAAGGTGTGTAGATCTCTGTCTCTTTTCCGTCTACCGTCACTTTCTTTTTCGAAGAGTTAGTATATTTGATATTCATCTCAAACTTTCCACTTTTACCGGCAAGATCTTTTGCAGATACTTCTTTGCCATCTAATTTATATGAGATCTCCATTCCGACAGGAAGCTCTTTGTCTGATGTACCCTGATAATAAATATCATTTTTCTTAGCATCCCAGGTCAGAGTGCTGTCATCCTGTGTAAACTTTTCATTTCCTTTTGTATTCTGAATGTCTTTCAGATCAGAAACATCAGAGATTTTTCCATTAATACCTGCATTCTTTAACCAGTCTGAAACGATCACTTCATCTTTTTTTCCATTAGCATCCATTGTAACATATACCGTTTCTTCTTTTGATACCTTTGAAGCATCTGCTTTCTTTGCTGCTTTTGTATTGACACTTTCTGTTACTGTCTTTGTATTCCCTGCTGCGGCTGCTTTACTCAATGCGAATGTATGAGAAGCATATTCCACACTGCCTACTAACAATCCTGAAGCTAATAATACACTGATTCCGGCTGCTGCCATTTTCTTTTTATTCACTCTCATAGTAATCCTCATTTCTGTGCATCTTGTGCCAGATTGCTTCTGTGCCAGATGCACCAGGCACAGAGCATTTGCAACATCTTTTGATGTTACCGGTCATTGACAACTTCTTTTTCTATCATGATATCAAAAGTCTCTTCTAAACTCTATTGACTTTTGACACCATATGTTTGTTTATGCATTTTGTTCTTCTATTGCTACATTACCATGTTCTTTGTCACGCTGGTGAACTTTTTCTTTGATCATATCCCATGAACTTCTGATGATCACACCATCAAATATCCAAAGCATGGCAGGAAGGATACAGATTACAACAACCATACTGATCACCGCACCCCTTGCAAGCAATGTACAGATCGCACCGATCATATCGATACGTGAATAAATAGATACACCAAACGTTGCTGCAAAGAAGCAAAGTCCACTTGTTAAGATTGACTTAATTGAGGTCTGGTGTGCAATGATGATTGCATCTTTCTTGCTTCTCTTTCGAATTGTACGTTCTTTATGATAACGGTTCGTCATAAGGATCGCATAATCGACAGTAGCACCAAGCTGGATTGTTCCGATTACAATACTTGCCACGAACGGAAGCGATGTATGCGTATAATACGGAACTGCCATGTTACAAGCAATCGCGAATTCAATAACGGATACCAGAATGATCGGTATTGAAATTGACTTAAATGTGATCAGGATAATAATGAAGATTGCGGCGATTGAAATGATATTTACATTTTCCAGATCGACATTTGTAACATCGGAAAGATCTTTCATCAAAGGTGCTTCACCAATGACCATCCCCTTCTTCTGATATGATTTTACAATCTTATCGATGGAATGGATCTGCGCATTGGATTCATCAGTCGCCGATGCATAATCCGAGCAGACAAATTGCAATTCATAATTATCTGTCTTTAACATTGTTTTGATCTTATCCGGGATCAGGGAATCCGGAAGGTTTGGTCCTACGATGGAATCAAGACCTAATACCCATTTTACGCCATCTACTTTCTTTACTTTTGAAAGCATTTCATTCTTTTCTTTGGCTGTCAATCCATCCTGTAATAAGATCATATGGATGGAACTCATATCAAAGTTTTCTTTCAACTGTTCGTTTGCTTTTGCACTGGGAATATCCTTCGGAAGGGATGTGTCCAGGTTATAATAGATCTCATAATTGCTGTTACCATAAGCTGCCGGTGCAAGCAGGATCGCAAATACGATCAAGGCTGCCCAATGATGTTTCACGATGAAATGCGATACATTATCCAAAGATGGAATCAACGCCTTATGGCTGGTCTTTTCGATCGCTTTATCGAATGTAAGGATCATAGCAGGTAAAATCGTTACACAGGCTACTACACCGATCACAACACCCTTTGACATTACAACACCGATGTTCGTACCTAACTTAAATGTCATAAAGCAAAGTGCGATGAATCCGGCAATTGTTGTAACCGAACTACTTGATACGGACTTAAATGTATTGGCGATCGCATGTGCCATGGCTCGTTTATTGTCTCCCGGATAGCGGAGCTTATTCGCTTCATAACTCTCTAACAGGAAGATTGAATAATCCATCGTAACCGCCAATTGCAATACCGCGGCTAACGCCTGCGTAATATAGGAAATCTCACCTAGGAACAGATTACTTCCTAAGTTAAATACTATCGAAATACCGATTGTTGCCAAAAAGATCAACGGAGATACTACAGATTCCATTGTGATCAAAAGTACGATCAATGATAACACGGAAGCAACTACCACATAAACCGGCATTTCCTCTAATGCCAGGTTCTTAATATCTGTTACGACACCGGACATTCCACTGGCGTACACATTCGATGATACGGTAGAACGGATCTTTTCGATCGCTCCCATTGTTTCATCTGTTGATGTCGTTGAATCGAAAAAAGCGATCATCATCTTGGCATCACCGTTAAAGAAAGCTTTTCTTAAGTCCTCAGGAATCATTTCCGTTGGTACCGAGATGTCTAATGCATCATCATAGAATAATACATCCTTGACATGATCAATCTTTTCAAGCTTATTCTCAAGTTTGACGGCATCTTTCATATCCATGTCTTCGACAATGATCATGGAGAAAGCACCCATTCCAAACTCATCTACCATAATGTCCTGTCCTTTTACCGTTTCTAATGACTCCGGCAAATAACTGAGTACATCATAGTTGACACGGGTTGATACATAACCGAATGCTGCCGGTATCAGAAGCAATACCGTCAAAATTAAAATGATGTTCTTATGTTTTGTAATCCACTTACCTATACGAATCATTTTCTCTCTTCCCTTCGTTAATAATAAATTTTATCAAAATGACTAATGGTCATTTTTACTATAGCCTAGTATAGTAAAAAAATGACCATTAGTCAATAATTATTTTTTCAATTAAGATTTCTTTAAGATTTGCAAGAAAAATCTTAAAAATGCAAAGCAATTTCAGTGAATATACCACTATTGCACAAGCAGTTTCCCATTCAAAAAAGGGCAAAGCCAACGCTTTGCCCCAACCGGCTGCTTATAAAAAGCAACTCTGCTTTTTATTTATTTTGCAAGTAACATCATGATCTCATTACTTCTTGCTACAAAATCTGTCATTTCCTGTGCAGATAATGGCTTATGTGCCAACATGGCAAGATCATAAAGCTGTTTACAGAACATATCAACATATTCACCATCTTTGTTTTCTAAGATATATTGTACAAGCTTATTTGATGAGTTTAAGACCAAAGTCTCTCCGCCGCCAAACATACTCATATCCATGCCACCCATTCCACCGGCACTATACATCTTCATCATATCCTGCATACGACGTGTTTCTTCGGAAAGTGTCATCATAGACGATACATTTTCATTCTTTAACTTCTCGACTTTGACTTCTAACTGTTCTTTGCCTAAAGCTTTCTTAAAGACTTCTGTCAATGTTTCTGTCTCTTTCTTGATCGTCTCTTCGTCAGCTTCCTGCGTCATTGTTTCTGAGAGATCCGCATCAATACGCTGGAATTTTACTTTCAGGTCACCCTGCTCTAACTGTGTAATAAACGGCTGGTCAATGCTGTGCTTTAAGATGATCGCGTCGATATTCTGTTCTTTGAACATATTGATATACTGGCTCTGCTGCTGCATATCGGTTACATAATATACTATCGTAGGCTCTTCTTCCTTGTCAGCCTCTGCTTTTTCGCTGTTTTCGGAAGTATCGTCCTTTGCATCTTCCTCTTTCGTCTGCTCTTTGCCTTCGGCTTTCTTTCGCTCTTCCACATATTCCGGCAGAGTAATAAACTTATCTTCTAAGTTTCTAAAGATAATGAAATCTTCCATCTTCTCACGGAACTTCTGATCCTTTAAGCAGCCATATTTAATGAATGGACTGATATCATCCCAGTATTTCTCATAATTCTCACGTTCTACTTTATACATGCCTGATAATTTATCAGCAACTTTCTTCGTGATATAATCCGAGATTTTCTTTACAAAGCCATCATTCTGTAATGCGCTACGTGAAACGTTCAAAGGAAGATCAGGACAATCGATCACACCCTTTAAGAGCATTAAGAATTCCGGAATAACTTCTTTAATATTATCTGCAATAAATACCTGATTGTTGTATAACTTGATCACGCCTTCTAAGTTATCGTATTCGGTATTTACTTTAGGGAAATACAAGATACCTTTTAAGTTAAATGGGTAATCCATATTCAAATGGATCCAGAAAAGAGGTTCTTTGTAGTCATTGAATACTTTTCTGTAAAATTCTTTGTACTCATCATCTGTACAATCATTGGGATGTTTCATCCACAATGGCAATGTATCACTGATAGAAACCGGACGTTTGTTGATCTTAACTTTTTCTTTACGTGGAGATACTTCTACGACTTCTTTTTCTCCGTTTTCATTTTCACGTTCTTCGGTCTTTGCTTCTTCTACGATATTTTCAACGACAACATCATCTTCTCTAAGATCGGCAGCGTCAATCGTTTCGTATTCCTGCTCGGCATTTGCTTTTGATAAGAAGATCTCTACCGGCATGAATGAACAATATTTATTCAGCACTTCACGTACACGATATTCATTTGCAAATTCTACGCTGTCTTCTGACAGATATAATGTGATCGTTGTACCGATCGTGTCTTTCGAACCATCTGTGATCTCAAAGTTGATGCCGCCTTCTGATTCCCAATGGACTGCTTTTGCGCCATCCTGCCATGACAATGTATCGATCGTCACACGATCAGCTACCATAAATGCAGAGTAAAAACCAAGTCCAAAATGACCGATGATCTGCTCTTCATTTGTCTTATCTTTATACTTCTCTAAAAAGTCTGTCGCTCCGGAAAAAGCCACCTGATTAATGTACTCTTGTACTTCCTCTTCTGTCATACCAATTCCGGTATCGGTAAAGCTGATCGACTTTCCTTCTGTATCTACAACAACCTTGATCTCGGCTTTAAAATCATCAGGAAGTGTATATTCTCCCATAATATCTAATTTTTTTAATTTTGTGATCGCGTCACAGCCGTTTGAGATCAATTCACGGATAAAAATGTCATGATCCGAGTATAACCACTTCTTAATGATCGGAAACATATTTTCAGAATCAATTGATAAACTACCTGTTCTTGTCGACATATTCATCTCTCCTATCTTTTTTCTTCATATTATAATGTGACAACATGTACTCTGAATCAGAAAGCTTTCTTTTTTCCCTTCCTGATCTGCTCGGCTCAGCACCGGAACGGATATTCATTCGTATCATGTCTTTATGTTCTCTTTTTCGGATTTGCATTAGCAGTCAATCTGACAGAGTGCTAATAATCCATGCAAAACATACTATAATACTCTTTTTCTAAAAAGTCAAGGGTATTTTAGCACTCTTTTTATCAGAGTGCTAAAATACCCTTATCATATAAAAGATTTAGTTCTTTCCTGTTTTATCTTAGAATTTCTTCTTTCGACCTCTACATCCATTTTTCATGCTTTTTTATATCACAAAAATCCAGCTATTCATTTACTTAAAAATCCGTTTTTTATAATAAGCTTCCTAACGATCTTTCCTAACGATTACAGATATATACCACATATCCTGCATACAGCACTAGCATAATGATTCCTTCGGTGCGGTTGATCGTCTTTTTGGTTGCTGCAAAGATCAGTACCAGAATGCTCATGATCACTAAAACGATTATATCAATAATATTTTGCATCGAAAATGTGATCGGAGAAATTGCCGCAGCTACACCAAGGACCAGCAAAATATTAAAGATATTTGAACCGATCACATTACCAAGTGCCATATCCACCTCATCTTTTCTTGCGGCTACGATCGATGTCACAAGTTCAGGAAGACTTGTTCCAAATGCTACGATCGTAAGACCGATCAATGTATCTGTCATGCCGAAATTTTTAGCAATCGTTGAAGCACTGTCTACTACCATATCTCCGCCAAACTTGATTGCAATGATACCGCCTACGATAAAAAGAAAACATTTCCAGATAGGAAGAATCTCATATTCTTCTTCATCGGACGCTGTCGCTCTCGCTTTTCTTGCTGATTGGATCATCCAGATCAAAAAGCAGGCAAAAAGAAATAACATTACAAACCCTTCCATATGACCGACTAACATTCCGGTAAATCCAAATCCTAACAGAAGTAATGCTGCTGCAATAGAAAACGGAAATTCTTTCTTTAAAGTTTCTTTCTGAACCGCTAACGGACAAAATAATGTACAGGCACCACAAACCACCATCAGATTAAAAGTATTTGATCCAACTGCATTGCTGATAGCAAGTCCGTTCTTATGTGCCAGTGCAGCCGTAATACTAACAGAACATTCTGGAAGACTTGTCCCCATTGCGACAATCGTAAGTCCAATGATCATGGATGGCACACGAAGCTGTTTTGCAACACTCGAACTGCCTTCCACAAAAAAATCTGCTCCCTTGATCAACAATACAAATCCGATAATTAAAATAATATACTCCATATCAATCCTCCATTACTCTTTTTCTCTCTCTTAAAATGGCAACACGCCTAAATGTTCCAATAAAATCTTGATACCAAGCACGATCAGGATCACACCGCCTACGATCTGCGCTTTTTTTTCATATTTATTTCCAAATCGAAAACCGATGCCGACTCCGGCAAAAGAAATCATAAATGTAGTACACCCGATCAATGCGATTGATGTCCAGATATTTACACCCGGCAGTAATGCAAAAGTAACACCGATCGCTAATGCATCAATGCTGGTTGCAATCGCCATCAAAAAAAGCTGTCCGATATCCAGCTGGTCTCCTTCTGTCTCAACTTCTTCTTTCTCCTTCAGACTTTCATAGATCATCTGTCCTCCTATAAAAACAAGAAGTCCGAATGCGATCCAATGGTCAAACTGCTCAATATACTTTTGAAAACGCGATCCGATAAACCAGCCCAGCCATGGCATCAATGCCTGAAAGCCACCAAAGAAAAGCGCGATCAGAAAAGCATTTTTCTTATTCAGCTTCGTCATTCCCAGTCCTTTACAGACTGATACGGCGAAAGCATCCATCGATAAACCGATTCCGATCAATAATAATTCGATAATACTCATAATCTTCCTCCATTTTGTATAATCTTTTCTACTTTATAGACATTATGTATCCGTGCTTTTTCTTAGGACTCACTACATCATGAATTCGCAACGCAAGAGAGCTTGCTTTCTTGTGCAGAATTCATGGACGACAAAATCTTTTAGCACAAAGTGCTTCAAGCGTGTAACGCTTGGATTTTGGAGTTACTACATCTTATGCCAAAAATCTTTTGATTTCGCTCCATAAAGTAAGAAAAACAGGTACAATTCCGTACCTGTTTTTCAAAAACCCAGCACAGAAAAATACTGTGCATGAGTCTTGTTATTTAAGATTAAGCCAGACCTTTCGGACGAGTTTGTTGACTTAGTCACGCTTCTTTCGTATTACGCTAACTACTCCCTCAATGCTTTTGTCAGTATAGCAATAATGAGAAATTTTGTCAACCAGCCACCCCTAAATTCCTCTTCCCCCTTGGCATCCTATCGTTTATAATTAATATCATGCGTCATATTTGTAAATATTGTATTCGCATTTTTGATTTGGTTTCCTTTTGGGGCACTGTTTCGATTGCTAAGGATATCTATGATTTTTTTCTTTTTTGCTCTTATTATGGGTGCTCTCATCTGATATAGGGGCAAGGCCAGTCCTGATGTACATTGCTGTTAGGGGATCTCAAAGACCGTCGCCCCTATAGTTATGACCCGCGCCCAATAAGCAAAAAAGCTTAAAAAATCAGATATCCTAACCAATCGTCGTGACTACCCAAAAGGAAAGACAAAATCAAAAATGCGAAAAAACACTTTAGATATGACGCACTTATTCGGTTATAAACAATAGGATCGGCCATTTGCCGGAACTTTTGGAGCAAATGGTTGATCCTATTTGTGATATCGTGATCTGGTGTGTGATCCGATTGTTAGGTATTTCTTTCTTATTTTGCTACGATATTCACAATTCTTCCCGGAACATAAATCTCTTTGATAATATTGCCCGAAAGCTTATCGCCTAATGCTTCTTTTGCTTTTGCAAGCACATCATCTTTTGGATCATCTTTGCCGATCGAAATCGTTGCTTTTGTCTTACCATTGATCTGAACAGCAATCTCAACAGTAGATTCTACTGTCTTTGCTTCTTCATACTCCGGCCATGCTGTCTGATACAATCTGCCCTCTCCACCAAGAATAGACCAAAGTTCTTCTGTCATATGCGGAGCAACCGGATTTAATAATGTGATCAACGTCTTGTATTCACCCTTTGTTACGGAATTCTTTTTATAGAATTCATTGATCAGAGACATCATTGCTGCGATTGCTGTATTAAACTTCAGGTTTTCAAAGTCATTGCTTACTTTCTTGATCGTCTGGTGCATCTTTGTCTCTAAATCTTTGGAATATCCTTCGTCCTCTGTCATCATAGACTGTAATTTCCATACACGTTCTAAGAAACGACGGCATCCTTTTACACCATCTTCTGACCATGATGCACTCAGATCAAATGCTCCGATAAACATTTCATATGTTCTAAGCGTATCTGCACCATAATCATTGACAATATCATCCGGATTGACAACGTTACCACGGGATTTACTCATCTTCTCACCGTTTTCGCCAAGGATCATACCATGAGAAGTACGTTTCTGATAAGGTTCCGGTGTTGGAACGATCTTCTGGTCATAAAGGAATTTATGCCAGAAACGTGAATATAACAGATGAAGAGTTGTATGCTCCATACCACCGTTATACCAGTCTACCGGAAGCCAGTATTCCAATGCTTCTTTGCTTGCAAGTGCTTCTGTATTCTTTGGATCGGTATAGCGCAGGAAATACCATGAAGATCCTGCCCACTGAGGCATGGTATCTGTCTCTCTCTTAGCAGGACCGCCACAGCATGGACAAGTTGTGTTTACCCAGTCTGTCATCGCTGCGAGTGGAGATTCTCCATTGTCTGTCGGCATATAGCTCTCTACTTCCGGAAGAAGAAGCGGAAGTTCACTTTCATCTAACGGTACATAACCACATTTATCACAATGAACGATTGGAATCGGTTCACCCCAGTATCTCTGTCTTGAGAATACCCAGTCACGAAGCTTGTAATTGACTTTACGATTACCGATCTTGTTTTCTGTCAGGAAATCTTTTACTTTTTCTTTTGCTTCTTCTACACTAAGACCTGTCAGAAAACCGGAATTGATCATCTTACCGGTTGCAACATCGGTAAATGCTGCTTCATTGATATCGACAGGACCGTCTTTTCCTTCTACAACCTGGATCATTGGAAGATTAAACTTCTTAGCGAATTCCCAATCACGGTCATCATGTGCCGGAACTGCCATGATCGCACCTGTTCCGTATGTCATTAATACATAATCAGAGATCCAGATCGGAATTTCTGTATTGTTGATCGGATTGATCGCTGTTAGTCCGCCAAGGACAACACCGGTCTTGTCTTTTGCAAGCTCCGTACGTTCAAAGTCAGACTTCTTAGCAGCCATCTCACGATATGTCATGATTTCATCCCAATTAGTGATCTCATCTTTATATTTGTCGATCAGAGGATGCTCCGGAGAGACTACCATGTAAGTAGCACCAAATAATGTATCCGGTCTTGTTGTATAAACTCTTAACTTATCTTCTTTTCCGGCAATTGCAAAGTCAACTTCCGCACCTTCAGAGCGTCCGATCCAGTTGATCTGTGATGTCTTAACACGCTCGATATAATCTACATCTTTTAACCCTTCAATCAGTTTATCTGCATAATTTGTAATCTTTAACATCCACTCGCTCTTTACTTTACGAACGACAGGAGAACCGCAACGTTCACAGACACCATTGACTACTTCTTCGTTGGCCAGACCAACTTTACAAGATGTACACCAGTTGATCGGCATTTCCTTTTTATAAGCAAGTCCTGCTTTAAAAAGTTTCAAAAAGATCCACTGTGTCCATTTATAATATCCCGGATCTGTTGTATTGATCTCACGATCCCAGTCAAATGAATATCCTAAAGAATGAAGCTGCTCTTTAAAATGTGCTACATTGTTCTTTGTAATGATCTTTGGATGGATCTTATTCTTGATCGCATAATTCTCTGTTGGCAGACCAAAAGCATCCCATCCCATTGGATATAATACATTATATCCCTGCATGCGACGTTTTCTTGCTACGATATCCAAAGCAGTGTATGGTCTTGGATGACCTACATGAAGTCCCTGCCCTGATGGATATGGAAATTCTACCAAAGCATAAAACTTAGGCTTTGTATAATCGTTTTCTGTCTTGAATGCTTTTTCATCATCCCAGATCTTTTGCCACTTTTTTTCCACTGTATGGTGGTTGTACATTTCCATGATTCTTTCCTCCTGAATATATTCTATACTGCCTAAAAAGGTATTCTGTTTATAATGTCAGATCATAAGAGCCAAAATAATATATTTGCAACCGCACCGCAAAGTATACCGATCAGTCCACCTACAATCACGTCTTTCGGAAAATGAACTCCCGTGATCACGCGGATCGCCGCTAACAGACAGCCCATATATAAGATCAAAACACCGGTAAACGTATAATGATATAAAAGCGTTGTTCCGATCACAAAGATTGAAAACACATGACGGCTCGGAAATGACTTTCCAATCGTGTCTTTTGGTATCAACGGTTTGAAATCATATATTTCATATGGTCTTTTGGCATTGTAGCATTTTCGAAAAATGCTGACTGCAACAAAAGAGATTCCCGGTATAGCAAGATAAATGATAAGCTCCTGCCATAACCGTCCCCATATACAACCTGCCGTGATAAACAGATAGCACGCTGCCGTAATGAAAGTAAACAGTTTTCCTAAATTGTTGACGATCACTACACCACTGGGCGTTGATCGAATAAAATCCATGCATTTTACATATGTTTCTTTCTTCATTCCTGCTCCTCTTTCGGAAGTACAACGTCAAGACTAAGCTCTTCTAATTGCTTATCATCTACAACATCCGGTGCATTCGTCATAAGACATGATGCATCTTTTACTTTTGGGAATGCAATGACATCACGGATACTGTCTTCTTTTGCCATTAACATCACAAGACGGTCCAGACCATATGCAAGTCCTGCATGTGGTGGTACTCCATACTTAAATGCATCTAAAAGGAAACCAAACTGTTCATGTGCTTTTTCATTTGTAAAGCCAAGTGCACGAAGCATTGTTTCCTGTACATCATCCTGATGGATTCGGATTGATCCACCACCGATCTCTGTACCATTTAAGATAATATCATATGCTCTTGCACGTACTTTTTCCGGATTCGATTCCAGATAAGGAATGTCTTCTTCAAAAGGCATGGTAAACGGATGATGCATTGCTAAATATCTGCCTTGTTCTTCCGAATATTCAAACTCAGGGAATTCCGTTACCCATAAGAATTTGTATTCGTCTTTCTTTAAGAGATCTAAGTTCTTAGCAATCTCTAAACGGAGATTTCCAAGCACATCCCAGACGATCTTATTCTTATCGGCTGCAAAGAGAAGCAGATCGCCGGCTTCTCCGTCCATCGCTTCTACCAAATGCTTTAACTCTTCTTCTGTCATGAATTTTGCAAAAGAAGATTTGTAGCTTCCATCTTCATTGATGCAAAGATAAGCAAGTCCTTTTGCACCAAAATCTTTTGCTGTCTTAACAAGAGCATCAATTTTCTTACGCGGCATTGCTCCCTGTCCTTTGGCATTGATACCACGAACAGATCCGCCATTTTCAAGTGCTCCGGTAAATACGCCAAAGCCACAGCCTTTAACAACCTCTGACACATCTTTTAATTCCATGCCAAAACGCAGATCCGGCTTATCTGATCCGAAACGGTCCATTGCTTCCTGCCATGTCATACGCTGGATCGGAAGCTCGATATCTACATCTAATACTTCTTTGAAAAGCTTCTGTAACAGACGTTCGTTGACATCCATAACATCATCTTCATCTACAAAAGAAAGCTCCATATCGATCTGTGTAAATTCCGGCTGTCTGTCCGCACGAAGATCTTCATCACGGAAACATCTTGCAATCTGGAAATAACGATCGTATCCTGAACACATCAACAACTGCTTAAAAAGCTGTGGTGACTGTGGAAGTGCATAGAAATGTCCCGGATGGATACGACTTGGTACAAGATAATCTCTTGCACCTTCCGGTGTACTCTTCTGTAAAATAGGAGTTTCTATCTCTAAAAAGCCCTCATCGGCAAGGAACTGTCTTACCAATGTCATGACTTTACTTTTCATCATAAGATTTCTTTGCAAATCAGGACGGCGAAGATCCAAATAACGATATTTCAAACGCAATTCTTCTTTCGTCTTACTGTCTGCTTCGATAGGAAATGGAGGAGTCTCTGATTCCGACAAGATACGGATGCTTTTTGCACGCACCTCGATCGCTCCTGTTTTTAATTTATCATTGACAGCTCCGGAACGTTTTGTAACTTCACCGGTTACTGCAATTACAAACTCACTTCTGAGCTTTTCTGCCTTTGCAAAACCTTCTTTATCAATCTCACCATCTTCAAAGATTACCTGCAAGATTCCCGAACGGTCACGCATATCGACAAAAATAATACCGCCCTTATTACGCTGTTTTTGTACCCAGCCCATTACAGTAACTTCACTGCCTACATTTGCCTCACTTAACTCCGCACAACGACATGTACGCTTCAGGCCCTTCATTGACTCAGCCATCTTATTCCTCCATTCTGCCGTTTCATATCTTTACGGCATGTTTGCTCTCTGTCACCCGATTTGACCTCAGGCGACACCAATCTATATTTTACAACGAAATACGAAATATAGCAAGATTGAGTTCTCTTCTGCACAAGTCCTGCTTTTACAAACCTTTGTCTTTTCCGACAAAAAACAATCTGTCAGTTCCCCGTATGCTGCATTTCTTTCACAAAAAGCTTTAGCGGTTCTAACTGTCTTTCATCTCTAATCTCCTTCAAGCTTGCAATCCCCTCCTGAAAGACATCTCTATGAACAACTCTTTGAAACGCTAAAAAAACATGCATATCATAATCTCCCACTTCATCGATCATAATCTCTAAAGCGGACTTTGGATCAAACGCATTGCGGTAAACCCTTTTGGAAGTCAATGCGATAAAGACATCACATACCCGTAAGATCCTTGCCATATATGGAATATCTTCTCCACGCAGATTATCTGGATATCCCGAACCGTCAAAATTTTCATGATGATGAAAAACAGCGTTTGCAAGTATTTCATCATAACCGGCATCCCGCATCATCTCATAGCTTTGTGCTGTATGCTGTCTGACATATTTCATCTGTTCTACGATCAGCCCATCCTGTGAATATAGATATTTCATTAATTTCAACTTACCGATATCATGTAATATTCCCGCAATTTCAATATTCCGGCAAAATTCTTCTTTTTCATTTAACTCTTTTGCGATCAATACAGCCAGATTGCTGACTTCTACTCCATGCTGCATTTCTTCACAGACCGTATCCCGCATCGCTTTTGGTATCTTTTCTATTTCCATTACATCACTTACATATCTTTCCATGAACACCCTCACAATCTAAGCATTCCTGACAGGTTTTGGCTGTCACAAAAATACCCCTTTTTTTCTATCAATCATTTCTTCGATCCGATCAATATAATCCGTAATACTCTTCACATTTTCCACACGGCTTACGATCTTTTTATCAGGATGATAGATTTTAGTGGAAGCACCGGCCCCAACTGCTGCGATCGTTTGCATTTCCTCCATGATCAAAATGTTATATAAGCATTCTTTTCCTTCTCTTGCATAACCGATATTTTCCTGTCCCGTACTGCCATAATGACCTGCTGAATTCTTCTGGCGATACATATAATACGGTGCGTATCCTTCTTTTTGGGCAAAGCTTTGAGCCATCTCCAGCATTTTTTCCATTTGAAGGAAACGTTTTTTCTCTTCTTCATAAAGATCACCTGACTCTTCTAATACCGTTCTAAGCCTTGATGCTCTCTTGATCACCAGTGAATGTACCGTAACACTGTCAGGATCAAGCTTTTTGATCTGCTCTAAAGTATCCGCGAAATCCTTTGTCGTTTCTTTTGGAAGACCGATGATCAGATCCATATTGATATTGGAAAATCCCAATTCTCTTGCCAGATAGAATGCTTCCTTTGTCTGTTCCACCGTATGTCTTCTTCCGATCAGATCTAATGTCTTTTGCTGCATGGTCTGCGGATTGACTGAAATTCTTTCGACATGATACTTGCGTAATACGGCAAGCTTTTCTCTTGTAATGCTATCCGGCCGTCCGGCTTCTACCGTAAACTCATATTGATCGTCTGTCGGAAAACACTGCCTGATATGTGTAAGCACTTCTTCAAGCTGTTTTGCTGTCAATGTCGTAGGTGTCCCCCCACCCATATAGATGCTGGTCAGCTTACGGTTCTTACACTCTTTTGAAACTGCTGTAATCTCTTTTTTCAGTGCTTTCACATACGCATCTGCCAAATAACCGAATCTTTCGTATGGATAAGACGGAAATGAGCAATACAGACAAGTTGTCGGACAGAATGGTATCCCAATATATAAACTATATCCACCTTCAAAAGAAATGTCTTTTAATAATGCCGCTTCTTTGATTGCAATCTGAAGTCCGAGCTGAAGCTTTTCATTCGTACAGCAATACCATTTTTGCATCTGCTCTTCTACTTCCTGCTTCTCTTTGCCCTGTAACAACTGATTCATCGGTATCTTTGTCGGACGCACACCTGTCATCGTTCCCCATGCAGGAATCCTTCTTTCTAATCCTGCGTCTGTCAAAATGTCTTCTGTCAGATCACACAACATCAAAAAAAGAAGCCGTTTTAATTCGTTTTTATAATAAGTGCGGTATGGATGTGCCGACTTATCTTCATGCTTATGCCAGTCTTCATTACCGGATATTGCAACTTCTTTTTGTACAAAATACTCATTGCAATACAGACCAATCGTAATCTTTTCCATTCGAAAACATATACCGATCACAAGTTTTTCTTTTTTTTCAGAGAGGATTTCTTTCATCGAAGAAGCCGTAAGCTCCTGTCCTACTTCAACACTACTTCTCTGTCCTGAAAAAAAACTGTTGACCAATGCCTGTAGTTCATAATCAAAATCCAGCTCTGATAAAATGATCTTAATCATCGCTGCCTCCTGCATATGGATTATACATTTTCTCTTCTCCGATCGACGTTGTCATACCATGTCCCGGATATACTCTAACAGCCGGTGGCAGGATTAAAAGTTTTTCTCTGATCGAATGAATGATCTGACTCATGCTGCCGGTAGGAAAGTCCGTTCTTCCAACGGATTCCTGAAAAAGTGTATCTCCCGAAAAAAGAATGCCGGCCTTTGGGAAATAAAAGCACATGCCACCGATCGTATGTCCCGGTGTCAAAATACAGCGGACTGTCTGCCCCAGAAGCTCGATTTCCTGACCATCTTCTAAATATTCATCTACAGAAGTCGTACATGATGCACTCATTACAGAAGAAAGATTATTTGTTGTACTTTCAATAATAATCTTTTCTGCTCGCGATGCCATTACTTTTGCACCGGTTGCTTTTTGCACATCCGAAACTGCCTGAATATGATCAAAATGTCCATGTGTCAACAAGATTGCTGTCACCTTTAATTGCTTGTTCCGAATATATCGTAATATTTTTTCTGCTTCATCTCCCGGATCAACGATCACACACTCTTTTGTTTCTTTATCAAATAAAAAATAACAATTTGTCTGAACCGGTCCTACTACTCTGAAATCACATACTAAACTCATGTCACTCTCCATTTCTTCTTTCTTTCACATCAAACATTCTAAAAAGAATATATTCCTGCCATCTTCTTTTATATCGTCGTCTCTTTCAACCATATCTTCTATTAACTCTTAATATCCTCTGAGTTTTATGACTGCGTTCTCTGGATATCTTTGATACCGTCAATCTGCAGCAATTTCTTTGTCAGATCATGTAACGAATCTTTACTTCGGATTGCGAAGCCTACATTGATCGTAGCAATGCCCTGTTTGCTCGTTCTGCTGTTGATCGATTTTACATCAATCTTGTTTTCAGTAAGGATTTTTGTAATATCTAACAGAATACCCATTCTATCATATGCATAGATAATAATCTCTGTATCATATAATTCATCCGGCTTTCCATCAGCACTTGTCTCCCATTCGGCTTCAATGATACGCTGTCTATCCTGCTCTGACAGATTCATCATATTAATACAGTCTGTTCGATGAATAGATACGCCACGTCCTCTTGTAACAAAACCTATGATCTCATCACCCGGTACAGGACTACAACATTTTGAAAAACGTACTGACACGTCATCAATGCCTGCGACAACAATACCGCTTTTTGATTTGACTGCTGCAGGTTTGGATGAACTGCCATTTTGTCCTTGTAACTGGTTTTCCTTATTGACAGCTTCCAAAATCTGTTTATCTGTTGTATGGACAGGATTTTTCTTACGGTAGGCATCCTGCAATTTATTCACAACCTGCCCTTCTTTTAAACCACCATGTCCGATTGCAGCAAGCACGGAATCCCAGTCACGAAATCCGTATTTTTTCAGGCAGGCATTCATATATTCTGTTTTTAACAGATCTGTCAAAGGAATCAGATGTGCTTTACAATAGCCTGTCAGCATTTCTTTTCCTTTCACAATATTTTCCTCTTTGAATTCAGAACGGAACCACTGATTGATCTTATTCTTAGCCTGTGTACTCTTAACAATTGAAAGCCAGTCACGGCTTGGTCCTCTCGAATTCTGTGATGTCATGATCTCGACACGGTCACCATTCTGGATCTTGTAATCGATCGGCACAAGATTTCCATTGACTCTGGCACCGACCATCTTATTACCAACAGCACTATGCACCGCATAAGCAAAATCGATCGGTGTTGAATCTGCCGGTAGGTTTTTGACATCACCATCTTTGGTAAAGCAATAGACATGATCGGAAAAGAGATCCAGATCACTCTTTAACAAACTTAAAAATTCTTTGTTATCAGACATGTCACGCTGCCATTCCAGAATACGACGCAGCCATGCTAACTTCTCTTCCTCACTGTCAGCAGTATTATGTCCGTATTGATTTTCTTTATATTTCCAGTGTGCAGCAATACCATATTCTGCGGTCCGATGCATTTCATAAGTACGGATCTGTATTTCAAAAGGATGTCCCTGCGGTCCGATCAATGTTGTATGAAGGGACTGGTAATTATTCGGCTTTGGCATTGCAATATAATCTTTAAAATGGCCCGGGATCGGTTTATAGATCTCGTGGATTACACCAAGAGCTGTATAGCAGTCTCTTTCTGTCTCTACGATGATGCGGACAGCAAAAAGATCATAGATCTGCTCTAACTTTTTATTCTGTGTAACCATTTTTTTATAAATACTAAAGTAATGCTTTGCACGTCCATCGATCGTTGCTTTAATCCCTGCTTTTTCTATATGTGATTTTACTTCTGAAACAATCTTTCGGATAAATTCATCTCTGCGTTCCTGTCCCATAGCAATCTTGTTGACCAGATCATGATACATCTCCGGCTCAAGATAACGAAATGCCAGATCGTCCAGTTCGACCTTTACTTTGGAAATTCCAAGACGGTCTGCGATTGGTGCATAAATATCCATTGTCTCTGTTGATTTTTCTTTCTGCTTTTCAGGCGTCTGGTATTGCATCGTCCGCATATTATGCAGGCGATCCGCAAGTTTGATCAGAATAACACGGATGTCTTTTGCCATTGCGAGGAACATTTTTCTAAGATTCTCTGCCTGCACTTCGACTTTATCTGCTACATAGTTTAACTGTGTTAATTTTGTAACACCATCAACAAGCAAAGCCACTTCGTCACTGAACTCTGCTGCGATTTCTTCACTTGTCATTATCGTATCTTCTACTACATCATGAAGCATACCGGCTACGATTGTTTCCTTGTCTAATTCTAATTCTGCAAGGATAATGCAGACACAGACCGGATGAATGATATAAGGCTCGCCCGATTTTCTTTTCTGACCTTCATGTGCTTTATATGCAATCTTATATGCTTTTTCGATCAGATGGACATCATCCGACGGATGATACTTTTTAACCATTGAGATCAATTTTTGAAATAAGACCTCCGGCTCTGTAAAATCCTCCGGGATCATACTTGTAGCAAGCTCTCCATTATCTATTTTCACTTCCGGTTCCATCATTTTGTCTTTCATATGCAGCCTCCATCCTGTGTAATTATTATTTATTTTCCATATGCCCATGCCGCTTTCGCCTGCTTTAAGACAACCTCAAAATCCCACTCTTTCTCAGAACGTGCAATACTGTTCGGATCATTTACCTGCAGCTTTCCGTCCTTAGAAATTCCTTTTAATACAATAAAATGACCATTGTCGGTAAAATCACCTGCACCCATACTGCATATTACCGGTTTCTTATTCTTTAACGCTTCCCTGACAGCACTTTCACTCAGACTGACTCTGCTTACCGACAATCCCAGCTTTTGTGCACCGGATGACATCAATGCCCATGCTGTTCCTGTATCCTGTGTATAATAGTCATGATTCATACAGAATTCTGCAATATCTGCCGGTGTCTTATCTGTCTTTTGGGTAATTCCTGTATAGACCATTGACATGCAGGTCGGACCGCATCCGTCAATGGCTATAATATCATTTCCATAATGAACATATCCCCAACGTTTATCCCATTGCTGAAACAATGGCACATCTTCTTTCAGCTCCTCCTCTGTGATCGATCCGGATGCTGTTTCATCATCTACATGCATCAGATAATCACTGACAAAGGAAACAGTTTCCTGATTCTTTGCTAAAAGCTCTAACAGGTTTTTCGGATAACTTTCAAGATTTAATAAAATATCCGAAATTTCTGAGTACTCTCCTTCTAATGCAACAAGCTTCTTATAAACACTTTCATATCCCTTCGGGACATCCACCTGCATCACAGTGGACTTTGGTGTCTGCGTTGCTTTACTGCCTTCTTTACTTCCACCTATCGGTCCTGTAAGCCAGCCGATCAGATAAAACACAAAAAATGCAATCACAATCGCTGCAAGTGCAAGCAGAGCTTTTATAATCCTTACTTTTCTTTTTCTCTTACGCATCCGAATTCTTCTGCGAAGATATCTGCGATATTCCATTTCCTCTTCCGGTGTTCTGTTTTCCACAATCTTCTCCCCATTCATTCCTTCTTATTCACAATCAATATCCATCAGCCTTTTCATCAGTAGATCAAACTCTTCTGAGGATATCTTTTCTTCTTCAAATGCATCGGTGATCAGTTCTTCTAACTCATCCCATACATATTTTCCTTTTTTCGCTTCCAGATCATCTAATTCCTTTTGAAACTGTTTTATTTCTGACATGCATTCTCCCCTTTTCCTTTTTGCATAAAAATTACCGTCTTCCAAAATAATTTCCACTTTTCATAATAATCTATCCTAAGTTGTCCGTCAACTCAATCCACTTTGTATTTCAGGAATTTGGCATTTTTTCCAAATCTAAAATCAGATCAACTGTTCTCTTAGTCGAATTGCCATCAAGAGCACCTAAGAAATACGAACAAAATGCCTGTAATTTCTGATCCGTATGATCATCTTTTTCTTTCTGTTCTAATATCCATTGTGCCTGATCCGCTAACTCATCCATCGTTTGAACCTGCTTGCCGGGTACAAAAGTAGAAAAATCAAAGTAAATATCACGCTGTTTTTCATATTCTTTCAGATCAAACACATAAAAAAGCATTGGAATCTTTAACAAGGCTGCTTCGAAAATAGATGAACTGTAATCAGTAATCAATAAAGAAATGATAAATAAAAGATCGTTGATATTTTCTTTGCCTGTAAAATCAAATACACGGCTGCGATATTTCTCACTGCATTCTAATTGCTGCCTGACAAACGGATGCTGCTTGACTAAAAGAACCGTATCCGATGTAAGGCTTTCCATTAAACGGTCAATCACAAACCGGTCTTTCGGATAAAACGCTCTTGTCTTACCACTACCGCGAAATGTCGGTGCAAAAAGGATCACTTTCTTATTTTGCAATGCAGGATACTTTTCGTACAGCTCTTCGGTCACTTTCTGCTGATACGCTTTATCAAAGAAAACATCCGTGCGCGGGACACCGACCGGATAAACTTTTTGAGGTGTAATTCCAAACGCTTCGCTGTAAAAAGGAACCATCTGCCTGCTGCTGACCGGAACCAGGGAATAATTACGATGGTTTCTGGTATCCTGTGTCAGATGCGGGATCTTGTCCACTTCAGACAATCCAAACATCTTAAATGCACCACAGGCATGCCAAAGTTGAACTACCTTTGTATCTTTACGAATTGTCAATACATGGAGCTGTGGGTAAAAATCTTCCAGAACGATTACTTTTGCCTCTGCTGCTAAAAATGCTGCTCTTTTTATCGCATCAAATGGTAACTTCCGGATCGGACGTGTATCGATAAAGCTTTCTGTTCTGACCGATGTCTGTTCTATTGCCTTGCGGACGCGGTCAAGATTTCCACCCTTTTCTAAACTGCGTTCTGACAGAAAAAGAATTCCCTGCGTTTTCTTTACCTTCCGGCACTGCTTTTCATAACATTTTTTAAAATACGAAGTCTTGATCTCACGTATACTGTAGCCATAGCCGGTATGTGCTTTCACTAAACCATGTGCATGATAAAAAATACCTTTCTTTCCTTTGATCTCTTCATCAATATAACGCGACTTTTTAATCCCTTTTACAGCTAAAAAGCCATCTATGATCCAGATTGGAAGTAAAAGCGTATAGCACACATATTGAAGTTTCTTAAAATTTCTTTTCCAAAAGCCTGTCTTCTTTTGTTTTTTTACAAACAGATCTGCTAAAAAGAACTCTTCCTTAGAAAGTGTCTGCCACTTTCCGTTGGCATCACAATAAATCAGTATAAAACTAACCTGCTCTTCTTCCTGCTTTTGAAATTCAAAAAAGACATCGGAAAGTGTGATCGTTCGTTCCACTTCAAATGCCATATGTCCATCTCGTCCGTGACAGACTGCATCCATCGGAAAATACCGCTTTTGGTCTGCATAAGTAAAAAGTGCAATAATACGCAGCTTTCCATTTGCGGTCAGAGAGTCTGTCTCTCCATGAAATTGCAAAAAAAGCTGTCTGTCTTTTATCTCTTTTTTGTCATATATGATCCAATCCTGCATGATGCTCCTACCTCATTTTTTATTTTTCTACTGCTTTAGCATATGTAGAAACGTTATAACATTTATATCATAAATATACATTGTAGGAAAGAGCCAAAAAAGGACTGTCACAATTTTGCGACAGTCCTTTGATCAAATTCTTTTTCTATTCTTTTACCGTGATCTATTTTCTCTAAGAAATTGCAATCCTTTTATACTGCTTCTTTCATTAAAACTTAGAAATCTTAAATGCACATACTCTGTCCATACGCTTTGTTGCATTTGAAAAAGATACTGATTCGAAGTTGACATAAAGATAACTTCCATTTATTGCGATTTCTTCATTCATCGTAGGCATATCTACTGTCTTTTTACATTTGCCAAGTGAGATTGATTTTGCTTTGATCTTTGGCTTATAAATGCTAAGGACATGCAAAAATCCTCTCTGCTTTGCATCTGTCTGGCAGGAACGTGATAAGATCATCTTGCCTGATGATGTAAAGGCAATTCCCTGTACTCTTGTCGGCACTCTTGTAAGTGCTGTCCTTGACAATCCCGGATTAGAACTTGTCTTTCCGGTGATCCTATAAGCACCAAGATAACCTTTTTGCAATTCATTATAAGATGCCACCCAGAGTTTTTTCTTATAATAGGTCAATGTAGCCGCCTGATGTGTCAAGGTGACAATTGATTTGAATGCTGTTATTTCTGCCCACTCTTTCTTTTGCTTGGCAGCTGACTGAATCGCAGAAAATGGGATAGAACGTACTGTATATCCCTGTGTGATCCACACATTCGTACCATCAAAAGCAATACCGCCTGCATGTGTTTTGTTCGGAAGAGCAATCGTTGTCAAAAGCTTTTTACCGTTTTTACTCAAAACATAAATAACAGAATTCTCTACCGCAGCTCTGTCATATGCTGTGATCAGGCAATATGATTTTGCAAATGTAATTCCCTGTGGACACATTGTTTTAGACTGGAATCCTGCGATATTGGTGCTTGCCATACCCGGTGTTGCAAAGCTTTTACTGTAATTCAAACTTTTCTTCATTGTTTTGCAACCCTTATATGCTGCTGACTTTTTCAGTTTGCTCTTATTTCTGAACAAAGTAGCTTTTAAAGAAGAATGACCGATACGAAGCGTTGTTGCAGCTTTTGCTGCTGTCGGTGTACCAACCACATCTACCGAATTAATAATGCGGAATGATGCAATCTGGTAACTGTATGTTGTACCATTTGTCAGTCCCGTGTGAATGTACTTAACCTTTGATTTTCCTTTGATACGTGCAATGACCTGATAAGATGCACCATTATAACAATAAACATAATAACCGGATGCACCTGAAACTGCTTTCCATGTCAGACGTACACGCTCATCACCGCCTTTTACGGTAAGTGCAGGTGTAGCAGGTGTTGTTGTTGTTCTGACTTCTGCACTGAACGCACCACAGTTTGTATTTTCAAAAGAGTATGCACGTACTTTATAACGATATGTTGTAGCAGCTTTCAGATTAATATCTGTATAAGCAGTCTGCGCTACTGTTGTAACAAGCGCATATGCTCCGGAAGATCCTGCGCGATAGATCTGATAGCCTGTTGCGCCTTCTACCGGATTCCAGCTCAACTGAATACTCTTTGTCTGGTTCGCATCTACTTTCAGATTCGTAACAGCAGCCGGTAACGGATATACCAGCACAGGTGTTGTACAAAATCCCTGTTTCCTGGTCTTTTCATTATATGCACAAACCGTATAGTAACAACTTTCCGTCGCCTTTAAGTCTTTGCATATATACTTCTTCTCTGATGTTTTGCCAACATATGCATAAGTCTGTGTAGGTGTGTCGAATTTATAGATATAGAAAATGACATCATCACTTACAAAATAATTCCAGTTTAATGTAACCGAATCAACTGTCTTGTTTGCAACGATAAGATCCTTAACCTCCATTTTGCCATCCTGTTCAATCGCACTTCCGGTTGCCGGTATTGCAGTGACATCCTGATAACCTGCTGCACTTGCTTCTTTCGTTTTTACCGGCAGGCAGGCAAACTCACCTAACACCAAAGCTAACGTTAAGACAAATGCCCATATGCTTTTTTGACTTCTCCTTAATTTCATTTTGAAATTTCCTCCTTCTTTCCTTTTTTCAATGTGTTTCTTCCTTACAAATCGCCAGACAGTCTAAAATTCTTTCTGTGCAGCCATCTGCTATATCATCATAAGCACTTTGCTTTTCATGATCCTCATTATTTTGTTCATCCATGTACCACTCTGCTGCCTCTACAGTTTCGGCATCATTCGTATCATAGACATCTGCTCTGCCATATTCCATCTGAACAAATGCTTCTCTTTTGCTATATTCTTTGCCTGCTCCGGTAATTGCCTGCAGAAGCTCTTCCTCTGTCTTTGCAACGATCCCCGGCACTTTTGATTCATATTCAAAATAAAAACCTCTGTCATACTCCTGCAGATCATAGGCATACATTATGATCGGTTTACCAAGCAATGCATACTCTACTACCGTAGAGGAATAATCTGTCACTAATATGTCAGAAGTAAAAAAAAGATCAATAATCTGTGGATATCCTGTCAGATTCAGGCAAAACTCATCTTCCGGAATATTATCTGCCGGATATTTCGGATGCATTTTTATTCCGATCACCCAGTCTTTTCCTAACGTTTCTTTCAATCGTTCTACCGGAAAATGTTTCATAATATCCTGATTTTCCTGATCGGTCTTTCGAAAAGTCGGTGTATAAAGTAACAATTTCTTTCCTTTCAGATTAGGATATACCGCATAAAAATTTTGTATACATTCCTGCTTTGTCTTTTCCCTGTCATATACATCCATAATGGGAATTCCTGTTGCATAAATGCGTTCTTTAGGGATTGCAAATGCTTCTTCATAGATAGGAACAACCTGCTTTGATGTCACAAAAAGATGTGTTACTCTGGTATTCGCTTTTTCAACCTGATGACGAATTTTTTCATCCGTTTCCACACTCAGACCAAATTTTTTAAATGCACCGGCACCGTGCCAAAGCTGTATAATCTTTGTTTTCTTAGATGGTATACAATAACCAAATGGCAAAAAATTGTCATTCAAAAAAATATATGCCGCTGTTGCCATATGGTAAGGAAATACAAAGAAAAAGCGAAATAATGCCACAATCTTTGCACCCATTCCATTTCCGTTGCGGTCATGCTTTGCAAGCAATATAAAAAAATACGCATCTGATCTTCTTTCGATTCCGTCTTTGATTTCTTTTAAGTTTCCATTCAAACCATGATTATGTCCATTAAAAAGAATGACTTTCTTTTCTTTTACCGGAAATAACCTTGAAATATTAAAAATGAGTGCAAAAAAGAAATATCCTAACTTTTTCATATGCACTTTCCCTTCCTATATGTTTTATTATAGTTTCCCGATCCGCGAGCCGGCAATCTTTCCGATGAATTCTGACCATATATACTATACGTATACTTTCTTTTTCTTACAAATAGCCTTTTTCGCATTCTCATCTTGTCTATATTAGCACATTGGATTTAAAAAGTCACATTATATTCCTGATCTCATAAAATATTCTATAATAATTGCTCATTTTCCCACTGCTTATACGAGCATTTTCCTATTTTCTAAAAAGGAGGCTGTCATGAATCGAGCTTCTAAAATAATACAGCTTAATTATGCCCGCCGCTTTGGTCTGACCGGAAAAGGCATTGGAATTGCAATCTTCGATACCGGCATCGGATATCATCCCGATCTTTGCAATAACTATTCTTTTTCAAATCTGGTGGCATTTTATGATACGGTTTCCGGAAAAAAATCACCATATGATGACAACGGACATGGCACACACATTGCCGGTATCCTTGCCGGAAACGGAAAAACCTGTCATAACCTTTTCCAAGGCATTGCTCCGGGATGTCATTATCTGGTGATCAAAGTGTTAAATCATCGTGGCGAGGGCAATACCGAAAATGTCTTAACCGGAATACAATGGCTGTTAAGGCATCATCAGGAATACAAGATACGACTTGTCAATATTTCCGTTGGCAGTTCACGTGGAAAAAATTTTGGAGAAAACTCACCACTCGTACAGGGTGTAAACCGCTTATGGGAAGCCGGGCTTACCGTCTTTACCGCTGCCGGTAACCATGGTCCGTCTCCTTCTTCGATCGGAGCTCCTGGTAACAGCCGAAAGATCATTACCGTTGGTTCTTCCGATGTTCTTCCTGATTCAGAGGATACTGATTATTCCGGCAGAGGTCCTACTTCATCCTGTATCAAAAAGCCGGATATTGTTGCACCGGGGACAAATATTGTAAGCTGTTATCCAATGCCTTTTAAAAACCAGCCATCCACGGCACTGCTTCGAAAGACCATGCAGGATGCACCGGATTACTATAACGGTGCTGCCTACATCGCCCGAAGCGGCACATCCATGGCTACACCGATCGTATGTGGAGCTGCTGCCCTTCTATTAGAAAAAAATCCTTTTCTGACAAATAAAGAAATCAAGCTGGCACTTCGGAACAGTGCAAAAAATCTTGGGTATCCTCATGCCAGACAGGGCTGGGGACTATTGCAATGTAATACCCTTTTATCTTACCGATAAAAGGGTATTGTATTACGCTAAGAAAGATATAAACCGCTTTCCCGGTCTTCGGATATATAGATTGTGGTATCTCCTGGTACAGCAAGTTTTTCTTTGGCTTTTAATATACTCTGCTGTTGGTTATGACACACAACAAGAGACTCTTTCGAATGGCTTACCAAACGATATATCTGTCGCGATGCATCATATTGTACGATACAGCTATGCTGATTTAAAACTTTGAAATCTTCCTGCATGACTCCCTGTGCCATCTGCATAGCTGTCTGATTGGTTCCGATCACAAAAGTGCCACCCTGACTAAGATCGACAGACAATCCCTGAAAGATCCCCCTCTTACCCTGAATCTGTCCCGGACATACATTGCCCGTCTTCTCAGGCTGTTCCTCTTTTTGTTCCTTGCTTTCTTTTTTGCTTTTCTTACGTTTTTTACGTTTCTTTTTGGAATGTTTACTTCTGTGAGAGCCTCTTCCTTTCCCCTGACTCTGTCGCTCTTTACTTTCTTCTTTTTCAGGATCTTCAAAGCCACGGATCAGCCATGCAAACAAAATGATTCCAAGTGCGATCGCACAAAACAATGTAAAGGCAAAAATGCCGACTAATAATGTAATATCCGGTACTTTTGTCCCCTTCGTTGCAAAACTCCCGGCAAATTGCAATATTTGATCAAAAGAACGGATCAAAAACAGATTTTCTATGATTGCAATTATCAGCAAAAGAACCGGCAAGACCATTCCCTTCTTTTTTGCAGCCACTAAGGTTAATAAAAAGGCGAAAAAGCAACAGATCACCGGGATAGCAATTGCTATCAGACTCCCGACTAACATCCGCCTGCCTGCCGCTTCATTTGCACTGTTATACGCCTGACAGACTTCCTGCCATGTCAGATCACCCTTTACGACATAATCTTTTTCTATCGTTCCTTTTTGCAAATAATGAACAGAAAGCTTTGTTACGGATGTCACAACATCCCATCCGGAAACTTCTACTGTCTGTGCATTACCGCCCTGTTCCACCTTAAAAAACGGAAGCAACAAAGACAGCAGAGCCAACAGTAAGCAAAGTGCCGCAAGATTTTTCAATCGTCTTCCATAGTTTCTCATCAAATCCCTCCAATAACATTTCAAATTTTAAAAAAGTTCCGGTTTTACTCTTTCCTGACTGCTCTGACAGGAAATTGCTTCTGACCGGAACTTTATTATATTCTGACATTTCAAGCTATAAATAGCATATTATAAAATAACTTACCATTAAAATGCCTATGCACCATATTTTTCTCTTATAATACGATCCAATTCGTGGATAAACTCATTAAATTCATTCTTGGATAACTGTGCATCAGCACCTAACCGTTCCCCTTTACGATACATTTCCTCATTGATCAAAGAAGAAAAGATCACAACAGGAATATCCTTCAATTCAGGATCTGCTTTCATTAATTTCAGTAAACGATGTCCATCCATCTGCGGCATTTCAATATCGGTAATAACGCATCCTGCTTTTTCCTTTACCGTACCTTCTTCTTTGAATTTCTGTAAGATCTCCCAAAGTTCCAATCCGTTATTTGTCGGAATCAGATTTACATATCCGGCTTTTTGTAAACCTTCAAAGATCATTGTACTCAGTAATTGTGAATCTTCTGCGTACAGGATCGGCACATTATTCACCGGTCTGTCACCCAGATTTCCTACGGATGCAAGATTGATTCCTACTTCCGGTGTGATGTCTGCAACGATCTTTTCAAAATCAAGCAGAATTACTAACTTACCATCAAAATTAACAATTCCGGTAGCAACACCTGAACTGGCGTTATTGATCAGGCTATCCGGCTTCACGATCGCTGACCAGTTAACACGATGGATGCCGACAACACCATGTACATGGAATCCTACCGTCAAACCATTAAAATTTGTGATCAGGAACATATCTTTTTCCTTTTCTGTACTCTCTGCCATACCAAGGCATTTTGCAAGATTAACTACAGAAATAGTCTCTCCCCTTGTGCTGAAAGCACCTTCTACATTCGGATGTGCATTTGGAATTGGTGTAAGTGCAGTATATGTAAGAATTTCACGAATCTTAGCCACATTAATACCGTAGTAATTTCCTCCTACTATGAATTCCAAAATTTCTAACTCATTTGTTCCGCTTTCCAGTAAAATATTTGTATCCATACGCTCCTCCATCTCGTATACCTGTCTCTTTATACGTATTTATTTTCTGACACGATGAATATGGATAAGAACCGTTTTTCCAATCCATATCAAAATTTAATCTCTTCTTTAGCTTTATATTTTACTATATCAACTATCACTTTGCAAGCATACACACTCCATTAAAACGACCTTTTTTTACAGTGCACTCCCTTAGCACGACCATTTTCGCTAAAATGCATAAGACGATGAAATCTTCTATATTGATTCCATCGTCTTGGTATCATTCTCACGAAATACAAATAATTTTGTACTGATATAATTTATAATTGATAAAATAACACAAACTGTTATTTTGGCTTCCAAGCCCTCTACACCAAACAGTGGCTGATCCATTCCCATTGCATAAAGCTGTGGCTGTGCAACTACCTCTAACACTCCTGTAATACCTCTGGATGCCAGAAAAGTGATCAGCTCTTTGCATACGATCTTACGTTCAAAAGAAAGACTGTGAAAAACATATATCTTATTGGTTACAAAAGTATAAATCACCGTTATTGCCCATGACATGGCATTTGCAATGATCATTGGAACCAATGCAACTAAAACGGAATATGTAATCCAGTTGATCGCTGTAGCCGATACACCTACTGTTGTGTATAAAATAAACTCTCTGTATTTCGAACTGCTCTTTGCGTTCATTTCTTTTTCCTCACTAAAACAACTCGTCTAAAAAACAACAAATCGTATTATACACATTTCTAAAAAAAATGCAAGAGAAAAAATTTACAAAACACTCCTAAACCCTATAAAATGCTTCTTAAAACAGGAATAGCACAGCAAAATCCACGAACAGATCATTTCCCCTTAGCTGTCTATGCTCTCGAATTCCGCTTCTACAAGTTCACTTGCAATCTGTTCAGCTTCCCAGTCCGGATGTGCCTGAATCAGATCGCGCATCTTTTGAATAACTGCCAGATCATAGCCAAGCACCTCCGCTACTTCTTCATTTGCTATTTCTTCATTCCTTTTCAGCATACGAATTCCTACAGATAATTCACCAATTTCTTTTCCAATTTTTTCACCGATCTCTTTTCCAAGTTCAATATTCTCGCGGTCGCGTATAAACAGCTTCATATACCTTCGCCTCCACTCTTCACTCTCTTTTACCTCCGTGATCTCTTCTTTGAGCGACTCTGTATATGTATCCGATATCTGTCCGTTTTTCAAGAATTCCATTAATGCCTGAAACCCGTTTTCAAACTGATCCCTGTCTTTCCCATACGGATTGATAATAATCTTTATGGCATCATCCTCTAATAGAATGGACGGATCATCCACGCAGACATTTTCAAAACGATACAGACATCTTCCTTTTCCAAAAGGATCATAATTACAGATAAAGATCACATAGCTTTTCTTTAACTTACTGTACAATTCTCCTTTGTCTAAGACATTCAGGTCGATCATTCCCTGATAATACCGCGATCTTTTCGGAAGATTCTTCTCATTTGTCGTCTGGATCTCGATATTATATACACTTTCGGTATCATCCTCAACATATACACCCAGCCGGATGCTCTTTGCATCATATTGCAAATTGATTGCTTTTTGAAGTTCTGTATACCGGATGTCTTTTATCTTCTTTTGCAAAATGATCTCAAGCAGGTGCTTACACAACTCTTTGTTGCTCATTACTGCTCCAAACATAAAATCATCCCATATTTCCAGTTCTTCAATTCTTTTGTATTGTCTTGTCATACACTTCTCCATTTCCTGTTCTGGTAAAAGAATCCTCTTATCTCTCACAGGAAACAGTTGTTTCTGTCTGTATTATATATGGTATCAGACAACGATTCAACCGGATTTTGACAGAATGCCGGATTCTTTTTGTGGTTTATGATGCTATCATTTTGAAAGGGAATTATAAACAGATTCTTAGATAATATAGAAATGCAATTTTGAAACATTGCATTCATTATAGAATTTCTTTGATTTTGAAATAACTTCTTTCGTATAGCTTATATTATACAAATCCTGCCCAAAAAGGCTATTGACATTTTATCCAAATCGCTTTGCATTTTTACAGCATGTTGTCCTGTCACAAATCACTTTTTTCAATAAAAAAGTGCAAAGCCAGCGCTTTGCACTCCAAGAATTGCTAAAGCAATTCTTGGAGGTGTACCACTACTGTACGAGCACTTTCCCATTCCATAAAAAACAGGTCAATAGTCATAAAAACAGTATCTCTGTTTTGTAACTATTGACCCGAACCGATTTGAATATTCTTTTAATATAATATCCATCCCATTGATAGGACTTCTATAAAATAGATTCTATTGTACGTTTTGCATTCATAGTGTCATATGTATCAAATGCAACACTATCTACAACTTCATTTAAATCATTATCATATACTACGATATTCAAACCAATCGTATTTACTGCCCATTCTTTTCCGTTTACTTTGACAGATGCTTGATTTCCTAACAAATATCCTGCACTTGTCATATCAAAAGAAGCGTTTTTTGTGCTATATTGACAATTTAACTGCGTAGATGTACTACATTCGTCATAAACTACTTTTCCACGATCAATCACACTGCAAAAGCTTGCACGATATTGCTCTAAATGAGATTTTTCAATCCCAATATTGGTTAAAATAGTTTTTAAATTCTCATCTAAATTTTTCGTATATTCATTGCATGAAACAATTGCAATCGTATATCTTTGCGTATTAAGCTTACTAAGATACTCTGCAATATTTTGACACATTGCCAGTTTAGCATCTTCTTTTGCATATTGATATTTTTTATATTGTTCACTTAAATCAGTACGTTCCTTCTTATTTCTATAATCATTCAAATGATAATTTTCATGCAGATAATCAGCAAGATAACCGGATAATTTTTCCGCTCCTGTTACATTTAAATGATTTTCATCACGAAAATCATTTTTAACATCAAAACATGTCTGCTTATATATCGTATCTAAATTAAAATCAATAAAAGGACTGTTATATTTTGAGGCTACTGTAGTAATTGCATTATGCTTTTGCACTGTCCAATCCCCAATTCTTGGTGTTTTAACAAAAACTACCGAAATATTTTTTGCTTTGCATAACTGCATCATCTTATCAAGATATTGGTATTTTTCCTCTGAAATACTTTCTGTATCGGTACCCGTTTCCGCAATACCTGCATATGGCACACACTTTTGAATTCTTGTTTGAACAGAAAATCCTTTTGTAAAATTCGTTTTATCCTCATAAATAGAACTAAAATCCTCCACAGATAAATCATTCCAACGACTATGATAATTCATCAAAGGGAAGATATAGCTCGCTTTAGACTGTCGTTTATCCATACTACAAACAGAATTGATCGCCTGAAGCTTATTTGTTGACATTTTCATATAATCCAGCCCCTTGCGGTAATACCCAATATCCACACTCTTTTGAAAAAGCATCTGTGTTTCAAACAATAACACCTTGATTTTTTGCGTTTTACAAGCTTCTTTCAACCAATAATATGATGTCACAATTTCTTGCTGATCCGTTGCTAAAGAATATGCTGAATAACCATATTTTCCATAAAACTCCATTGGTGAAATTCCCGACATAAATTGAGAAGAACCTAAGCATAAAACATCTATTGAATTTTTGGGTTCTGCATAAAACCCCTGTACAATCTTTCTGGCATTCCATCCATCATTCCATTTGGGAATCATGACTTTCTGAATCATTATAACAGACAAAATCAATACCACTAAAAAACATAACTTTTTTATTATTTTTTTCATCGTTCCTACTTTCATCCTAACTAAAACTGACCATAAATAAAATCGCTTGCATTATATCCTGATCCATATGCTCCAAAAATCAAAATAACAAGAATCAGTCCTATAATAAGAATTGCACGAAAAATCTCATTTTGCATTGCAATTTTTTCGCGAAGCTTCCATTTTTGTTCATGAAATATATCCACAAGGAAAAGAATTCCAACGGCAACAAATAATACCAATGCAAGTGATGTATCAATCCCTAATTCAAAAATACCACCATTAAAGAATATCCATGGATTAAATTGACAAAACAGTAGCTTAACCAGCCTGAAAAAATCTCCCAGACTCTTAGCACAGAATAAAATATAGCCAAATGTAACAATACTAAATGTACGAATCATTTGAAACAATTTCCATGAGAAACAGGACACATTAATTCTAAGTTTCGCAATCACAAGCTGATATACCGGTTTCATCCATGTACTAAAAATAATAATACAGCCATAATACAAGCCATATGCTATATACTTCCATGAAGAACCATGCCAAAATCCAATTACACTCCAAATGATCAGCAATGCTATAGAAGTCGTAAGATTGGATGAAAACTCTCTAGATACACATTTTGTCTTTTTAGCCAGTTTCTGACACCATTCACTTCTTAGTACAGAATAAAACACATAATCTTTAAACCATGTTCCTAATGAAATATGCCATCTTCTCCAAAATTCAGCAATATTCGTAGAAAAATATGGTGTTTCAAAATTTTCTACCAGTTCAATACCAAGCATCTGACTGATTCCTGCTGCTATGTCAATATATCCGGAAAAATCTGCATATAACTGGATGGCATACAAAAATGCAGCCACTAAAATATAAAATCCTTTGTATATTCCCTGCTCATTATAAAAGACAGTATTTACAGCTGTTGCAACATTATCTGCTATCACCATTTTCTTAAAAAAGCCCCATATCATACGCTGCAACCCAAAAGAAATCTTTTGATACTCAAAAGAACTTTGTGCAAAAATCTGTTCCTTTAAATGATCATAACGTTCAATAGGTCCCTGACTAACACATGGGAAAAAAGAAACCACGCAAAAATGTTTGAAAAAATTCTTTTCTGCTATGTATTGTCCTCGATAAACATCAATACAATACCCTAAGACAAAAATAGTATAAAAAGAAATACCAAGAGGCATATCTAAATGCAATCCATTGACCTTACTGCCAAATACAGCATTCCAGTTTTCCACAAAAAAAACATTATACTTTATAACGGCAAGTTGTCCAACGATCAAAAGAATCATAAGCAATAAAACTTTTTTTCGTTTCTTTTCATTATCATGCTTAACCTTTTTCTTTTCTTCTCTTGAAAGATTCTTTTTATTCACTTTCAAAAACTCTGCTTCTTTTTGATGCATCTGTGTCAGTTCCATACAGCCGATCCATGATACTGCTGCTACCAAAACAATATATCCTAAAGCACGATATCCTGCACTTTGATAGAAAACAACATTGGCAGCCATAATAAATACCCAACGATATTTAACCGGCAGAATATAATAACCGCATACCGTTATCATACACAAAACAATAAAATTAAATGATACAAAATTCATAACTTTCTCCACATCGTAATAATTTAGTTACTCTCTAATAATTCAATCATGCCACTGTTTGCATTCATTAAAAAAATGACTTTTCGATTATCAAAAGCAGGCGCACACTCCGGCTCACCTATAGCTGCATAGCCCACACTCTCTAATTCTTCTATCGCCTGATCTAAGTCGTCGACTTCATAACAGATATGATAGGGCATATTTTTATATTTTTTTAACATACCAGCCACAACCGACTCCTTATCATATGGAGAAACCAACTCTATCACATAATGATCTTTTTCTAAAAAGCAGATATCTACATGACGTATCTGATCATGTGTATCTTCTGATATCACTTTATAGCCAAGATTCAAAAAGCTTTTTTTGCTTTTTTCAAAATGTTTGACCAAATATCCAATATGGTTTACCTTCATTATTCTGTTTCCCTTTCAATAATATCAACCATCTCCCCTACATTTTTCAGGTTGACAATATCTTTCATGTCGAATTTCATATCAAATTCATCTTCTACCGCACTAATCAAAGTAATGTGCATCAGGCTGTCCCAATCTTCAATGTCATCTGCTGTAGTGTTCTCATTTACTACAATATCCTCATCAAAAACATCACTAAATACCTCATTTAATCCTTCAAAAATTTCTTCTCTTGTCATAATGATCTTACCACCTTTATATTTTTATTTTTTATATTGTAATCCTTAATATTAAGAATCCACTCACTATCTCCATTTTCATTTTCAGAAATCTTTTCAAAGCCAAATTCTTTATATAAATTTGCCACCATTGCATTTTTCGCTGTTTTATAATAATAACCTTTTATCTGAGATATTCCACGTTTTTTTGCATACAATACCAATTCATCCAGCATCGCCTGCTCCATACCTCTTTTTAGAACTCTACAGCTCATTAACCATAATTTTATATGAAGAATTTCCTTTTCTGCTCTTCCAATCACTACAGTAATCACACCATTATCACCAAATTTATCTTTTAATTTACCATACAGGCAAATGTGATCACTGCTTTCACTCATTGTACGGATATCTGTCTCACTCAATCTTTTTGTTGTAAGGTTGAATTGATTCGATTTGTTAGTCAACTGTGCAATTCGCGGCATATAGATTTCATCAAATGGGCGAATTACTGCCTCCATTTGCAATGATTTCAGATATTCATCATAATTATCAAAACTTTTTGACATTTCGGCACGTTGTATGTTTTTCTTATACATTTCATTACGCTTTTTGTCATCCTCTGATAATTTTGTAACTTCAAAATATCCTGCCCTGTCAAGAACCTGAATATACCTTTCCACTTTATCTATTGCCGGTGCAGCAACTGTCGGGAAACTGTTTTTCACAATATCTCTTTCCACAGGATTATCATCTATAAATACCAGACTGTCCTCACCAATATTTAATTCTTTGCTGATCTCATATATATTTTTGTCTTTGTTTTCCCAATTTGCCTTTATTAGAATAAAATCTTCCGGTCTTAATGTTCCTTCCGGATGATTCAAACCGGCAATCGCATTTTCATAATCATTTTTGGAATTGATATTCAACATGATTCCCAAGTCTTTGTGTGCTTTTATGTATTCCTGAAACTCACTATATGCCTGTCCCATGGAAGTTTCATGACCGATCACAATTTTATCCACACCATCGTCACCGACAACTCCCCCCCACAAAGTGTTATCAAGATCTAAGACCAATGCCTTTTTATTCTTTCCATATATAGATTTCACAATATTTGCAACATTATAAGCCAACTCCGGGATTGCCGGAATACAGACACAATATTTATACATATGCCAATATAATGGATCTGACCATCTGTCCAATCCATAAACCGCTGAAAGATAATTGATATCGTTGATATAGAAATCATCCCTGCTTTGTGCATAGTGATAAAAACGGATATTTAATTCCGACAAAAAGTGAATTTTTCCATGAATATCACTTGCATCTTTATTTCCCAGCAAGCGATAATATGGCATTTCAAAATTATTCTGAATAATAGGACAATGATATTTTTCTGAAAGTCGTATCCACATTGATTGGTATCTGTTATATTCTTCTTCCAACGTTGCTTCAACCTGTTCTTGGGCATCATATACTCCAGGATATTGTAGTATATTGCGATTGCTGGTATGTATATATATAATATCCGGGCTGAATTCCTCTAGTTGTTCATTAGGAAACATCGCATCCTGCCAAAACTGCCCAAACTCAGACTCATAAAATTCCGGTTCAATTCCATAATTCAGCAAAAAAAGTTCTAGCATATCTTTGATCTCGCTTGTTGTAGATCCTCCTAAGATTGCAACCTTCTTTTTATGAAATTACCATTTTCTTTTAATTCTCTCCGAATTCTTCTCTTTTTCTTTAAAAGTACAGAAGAATCAAATGGATATTCCAATAATTTATGCATGTATGTTTTCTTTCCTCTTTTCCATATATTGTCGTACTTTATCTTTTATTATACCATATTTCAACAGATTTTCCATATCAAGATTCATAATGGTAATTTACCCGAGACTCGTTTTTCCAATCCTGCAAATCCTGATTCCATAACTCATAACCATTTTCCCCTCTTCGATTTGGGATTGCATAATGGTTATGCAGCATTTCTCCTAAATACGTTGTTACTTTTTCTGCTCCATAGGCATTTACATGTCCTGTTTCTAACATATCCTTGGAAAAAACAAACTGTAGTTCATCATATTTTTTATTAAAATCTATATAAGGTATATGTTTCTTCGCTAAATAATCTCCTAATGCATTAAATTGTTTTTCGTCACCTTCTGTCACACAAAATGGTGCAATAAAGAACACTACTTGAAATTTTTTCACCTTCGACAATGCAATAATCTTATCTATATATTTTGTATTTTCCTTTGACAAAGTTCCTAATGACTCCGTGTTAGCTGCTTTTGGTGCAACATAAGTCGGCTGATTTGTCCAATGTGCTCTAAATCCTCTGGAATTTGGATAAGGATCAACAAAATCCGCTTTTGTCAATTCTGCATATCGAGAATGTATTACCGGCCATTTTGCAACTATATCAACAAGTCTCAACCCACTTTTCTTTCCTGCAAGTTTAAGCGAATATTTTGCATTTTCCACATAATTTGTCGATAGCTTTAATCCAAGTGTATTTCTGTAAACATCTCCATTTCCATATCCTGTATAGGAAGAAAACACACCTTCCACACATACTACTTCAGGCTTCTGTGTTTTTAATGCTTCCTTCAGAAAATAATATGTATTTCCTAAGTTCTGCCTGCCAGTTGCGAAATTCTGACTTGCCATTCCATATTTTTCCCAAAGTAATGCATTATTTACCGTGCAAAAACAATGGCTGCTTCCTAAAAATAAAACATCAATTTTTTCTTTCGGTGTATCATAAAAATGTTTGACATTATATAAGTTATTATCTGATGAATTTTTCCACAATAAAACCTGATATAACCTCTGTCCTACAAACAACATGATCATCATAAAAACCACTACTTTAATAAAATTTCTTACTTTTGTACTCTTCATATTTCTGACCTCTAAAATTGGAAATAAATAAATTGTTCTGAATTAAATGTTGTTCCGTATTCTCCAACTACTAATATAGAGAAAATAAGCAATAGCAAAACAAACCATCGAAACCATAGATTTTGCTTTTCTAAAAATGCATCTATTGTAATATTCTTAAAATATTTTAAAATATCCACACATACCAAAAGAAGAACGGAAACAATCAAAATATGCCATTCCATTACATTTAATCCCAATTTGTATAGTGTGCCATCAAATAATACCCATAAATCCCATTGAGTTATCAAACGTTTTATATAATGAACTGCCTGTGTGAAACTGGTCGCCTTAAAAAAAATCCATGCCAAATCCACCAAACAAAAATTAACAATTATTTTTCCCAGCTTATAACTAAAGCAATCCTGTTTTTGCAAAGTGTTTAATTTCTCTCGACCTTTTTTCGTAATTCTTCCTATTATTTGATATATTCCATGTATACCACCCCAAAAAATGTAAGTCATACTTGCTCCGTGCCAAATTCCACTTACAAGAAAGGTTACCATTAGATTAAAATAATGTCTTTTCTGACTGCAACGGCTTCCTCCTAATGGAATATAGATATAATCCTTCAACCATATGCTTAACGAAATATGCCATCTTCTCCAAAAATCCTGTATTGAATCCGCCATATATGGAGAATTAAAGTTTTCCATCAAAGAGAATCCTAAAACCCTAGCGGCACCAATCGCAACCAAGGAATAACCTCCAAAATCACAATAAATCTGAATAGCAAATCCCACTGCTCCCATTATCAGCTCAATCGAACCATAACTCGTATAATTGCTAAATACATTATCTACTAAAATGGCAACCCTATCAGCGATAACCATTTTCATAAATAACCCCCACAACATTAATGTAATTCCATTTACAATACGTTGAAACTCCGGCTTTGCTTTTTCTGGAACGGAATTAATCTGTCTGAGTAAATTTCCTGCTCTCTCAATTGGTCCTGCAACTAATTGAGGAAAAAAAGATACAAATAATGCATAGCGCAAAAAATTATGTTCTGCATCAATATCCTTTCTGTATACATCTATTAAATAGCCTAATGCCTGAAAGACATAAAATGAAATTCCTACCGGCAAAAGAATATTAAAATGCTTTTCTGTTATTTGAACCCCCAAATACTGTAAGACAATTTGAATTTCGTCAACAATCCATGAAAAGTATTTGAAATAGAACAATAATCCAATGTTAAGACATATGCATGATGTCAAGATCCATTTCTTATATATCACCTTACATTTTTCTAATAATAACGCACCCAAATATGTGACAAATGTTGAAAAGAACAATAAAATAATATATTTAGGATTCCAACACATATAAAAGAAATAACTTACAATCAGTAAAAAAATATACCTAGTCTTTTTCGGTAATATGTAATATAAAAATGTAATGATTATAAAAAACACTAAAAATTCTATTGTATTAAAAAGCATATATTGCTTTCCTCCTCACTTCTATACTTAAGGTCATCTATTTCTTAATGATATTATCTTTTTCCCATACCTGTACCTGACCATCTTTTATTATAAAAGCCTTTTGTGCCATACATGCCATCGGCTTGTCACTATAAGAATCCGAATAAAAGTCAAATTTTGTATCCTTTAAAAACTCAGCATAGAATCGTTTTACTTTTTCTTCACCATAGCAATTTAATCCATTGTATTTTCCACTTTCAGGATCAACCTGAGAAGCAATTAAATGTGTAATATTCAATCTTTTGCATACTTCCGATAGTAAAAAATCAGGTGATGCAGAAATGATCACATCGGATTCCTTTTTTTGTACTAAGTACCAATCATACATTTTTTTCTCATTATTATCCCAAAATTCTATGATCAATTGTCCGACATCCTGTATTCCCTGCAAAAAAATATAAAATTGCTCTTTCCATTCCGTTTTTGTACATTTTTTTAACATGTATTTTACACAGGCAGCTATCTGTACCGGTAAAAAACGAATTAATCGCGGTTTCCTTTTGATACAAAAGAAATAAAAATCCAAGGTGGAATCTCCATTGTAAATGGTTCCGTCAAAATCATAAACATTCATCTTATAACACATATAATATTGCAAATATCAGCAAGCAATAAACTCCTATCAATAATAATATAATCTTGTCTGATAAGATCACATCTACCGGATCACCAAACGAGTCTTTCTCAATATCCAAGCTATACATAAACATAATTACTGCAACAATGGGAACTGTATAGATCATATAACTGTTTCCGATCCTTGATACCGTTGCGCCATCAATACACCAAAGACTGTAAAACATAATTGCAAGTCCAAGACAAACATACATATTTTTATCCAAAAATTCTTTTGTATAGTCTTTTAATACCACTCTAGAAACATCTCCCTGCTTCATAATCTCATTTCTACGCTTTCCGAATCCCAGATAAAAAGCGCCAAAAATGATCATAAAATACAGCCAGTCAGACATCTTTACATCAACGACAACTGCTCCTAGAAATGTTCGGATAAAAAATCCACTCACTAAAATTAATACATCTATGATTGCAACATTTTTTAATCCTTGGCTATATAATACATTCAAAAAGATATAAACTACCGGTAAAACGATCACCATCATATTAGCAGTCAAGTAGTATAATACACCTGTCATTGCTATAATGATCACACCCAGACAAACGATCAAGATTTTTGCTGAAGAAATACTGACAGCTCCGGATGCCAGCGGTCTATTCTTCTTAATCGGATGTTTTCTATCATTTTCAATATCATTCAGATCATTGAATATATATATTTCTGAAGCAATGCAATTAAATGTCAAAAAAGCAATACATGTAATATACATTAAAGAAGGTTTCATTATCTGACCACTAAAAAATAGTGGCACAAAAACTAGAAAGTTCTTGATCCAATGCTGTATACGAATTAATTTTAACCACTTTATCATGTCGTTCCTCTTTTCCTCTTGCTCTGTATTATCTGCTCTCTTTGGCATCTGACAATTTGTATGGAATTTTTCCGGACATAAGTGTTCCATCCGGCTTGTCTATTGTTTCGACAAACTGATAAGATATGTTCCTATCATCTAACTCATATAAACAACCGACAAAGGTGTTATTTTTTTGCAACCGAATACTTTTTCCTGTATTACTGAGCTGTTGTAATATCTGTTTTTCTTCTGATGATTTCTGTATCTTCACATTCACTCCATAGAAAACCACAAAAGCAGAATTCAAAAGCAGTAGGAGCATAATTACTTTAGAAACATATTGTTTCCAAATACCTTTATCATACAGACATGCTAATACCAGAGCTACCAATGGAACAAAATATAAATATGGTGAGTATCTTGCCCACCAGCTTTCGCTAATTCCACTCAATAAACCAATAATAACCCCTAAAAAGCCTAAAACTATCCATGCAATATTTTTTTTCGATCTATATAGCTTTCTCCATACTCCAATAATACATAAGATAGAAAGCAATAAAATCCCACTAAATAATACGCCAAAACCGGCAATACGTAGATCAATCTGAGATAACTTCTCCAGTTCTGTTTTCGTTATATGAAATGGTATTTTCCATTTTGGTTCCATTCCTGATGCCTTTTGAATATTATCTGTATAAGAAAATAAAGATGTCACTAATTTTTCTATCGTATTTTTCTTTTCAAATGAAGCTGGCTGATTATAAGAAACAATATCTACTTTTCCTTCTCCTGCTAAAGGATAAAAAGGATTTCCTTTTTCTAATGCATTCGTCACATATGGATTCCATCCAACAACAACAACACTAAAAATTACTGTTGCCGCAAAGATCATTACAGCCGATCCTATTTCTTTATACTTTTTCTCTTTAAACAAACGATATGCCCAAAATACAAACAAGAGTGCACAGAAGAAACCGGCATAACCCAAACCTGTGAATTTCACTTGTATAATGATCATGATAGACGTACATACCCAAAGATATTTCTCAACCATACCTCTTTCACACCGTTGATCCATCAATATCAAAAAGGAAATAATAATAGTCTCCAACAAGAGTGCCAAAACACCATCATTATAATAACTAAACATCTGAATCAATGTCACCGGAGTACAAGACACCAAAATGCCACCAAGAACGGCTTCAATTATTTCTAATTTCTTTTCTGTCAAATACGGCAACACCAAACCAAATAACACGAACATTATCATTATCGTATATGCTTTACCATTACTGATCTGACCTGTCATCGCATAAATATCTGCTGCAATATACCAAGTGCCTTTTGCGTAATATGTCTGCCAAAATCCTTTTGTAAGTTCTATTTTGTCATCCAGATAATCCATATCCCTCAAGCGACTATTCTTATAAAAAGTAATATAATCTTCCTGATACGGATTCCATCCATTTTTTAATGCACCTACTGCATCCTTGTGATATGTATTTCCGTCCCACGATACATCAACTACCTTACCCGACAGCACAATAATGATAAGCAATACAATAAGCGTTCCGGCAACCACACAGATATATTTCTTCCATCCATCTTTCCTCATAAAAAGTCCAATAATTCCTGCTGCCAAGACACAGGCAACTGGAAAATGCCAGCGACTGATCTTGATTCCAAGTTCTAATCCAATGGTAGTAATGGAAATTGCCACACCCATAATCAATAACATATATAAAGCACTTTTTGATAGGATGTACATTGCTTTCTCTTTTATTTTATTCGTTTCTTCATTCATTTTTTACTCCTTTTCCATCAATGCTTCATACAAGCGGTCTCTTTGCCTATTGTCATAATAAAAGAACAGATCATGCATTTTTTCCTTATATTTTTTTTCTTCTTTTAAAGTTCCATTTAAGAATTGTTCTAAAATATCAATTGCTTCATTTGCTGTTTCACAATATGGTCCAAAACCGTCTTCAAAAGGAATATCCAATTCTCTGTAGTCATTTAATCCGGCATTAAATTTTATACGATCCGGTACAAAGTACATTACCGGTCTTTCTAAATATAGAAAATCAAAATAAAAAGAAGAAATATCAGTAATAAAAAGCTGGTAAGAATATAGATTCACCGAATCCTGTGCTAAGGAAATCTGATCATTCAGAAAATTAAAATGCTTTTTATACATTGAAAAAATAGGATGAAGTTTTAATTCCAACTTATATCCACTGCTTTTTAATATCTGTTGTAATTTCTCACTTTTTAGAAATTTAGATAATTCCATATAATATTCTGACTTTAGAAAATCTTTGTCTTTTGCTGACCAATCGCCATTTTCATCAACTCCAACCAGATATTTTCGCCATGATGGTGCTAATAATATTTTTTTCTGATTATCCTTTTTGTCTAAATCCATAAAGTCATATCTTGGCATTCCACATGGGATAAGATTTTCTTCTCCAAAGCCATAATTTTTTGTCATATTTTCCAATTCATACTTTGTAGAAATCACTTCTCTGCTAATCTGTAATCGATCCAGAGAGTATTTCCAAGGAAGATGTGCATGTAGCACACCATGTTGCAAATACACAATCTCAAAATTCGTCAAGTCGATATAGCTTTGAAACGTGTTCCAATCGTATGGCATATAATTATTCTGTTCAATAAATGCTGTAATCACTTTTTCACATAATAAATATAAAAATTTATGTTTTACTGATCCAAAAGACACAACATAATGTTTTTGTTTTTTGTCAAACAAACCCTTATTAAATTTCTTCGGATTATTTGTAATATAATATCGTTCTATACCATCTTTTTTGTCAAAATCATGTATAAACTGATAATATCCATTATCCTTTTTTACCCCTTTGCAATCATAATATAACCATATTTTTCTTTCTTTTTTTTGCAAAAAACGAGTTGCTTTACGAACCAGCCAGAATTTTTTGCGTCTTTTTCGACATTCTTCATCTGCCTCTCTCTTTACCCGCTCTATAATATCTTTATTTACCCTACTGCACCAGATTTTGTTCCCGGTGCATTCTAATAGTCTATCTTTTACCACAAAATTCATGCGTTTTAATGCATAATTAAACTTAACCTGTGGCATAAAATAATAAGTATACTTAAAAACATCCCCCTCATAGCATGGTATAAAAGATATTTCTAATTTTTCCTCTAATGGAATATTAATATGAAATCCCCAAAATTGGCTCGTTTTTTCCTTGGTCTGAAAATAGGACCACGATGAATCATATAATGGTATCTCTTCTTTCTGTCCATTTATCTCCATATATAACTGTGGTTTATTAATATACATAAAAATAGGTGACTTTAAATATCCTATGATTTCTATTTTTTTATCTGTCACAGAAAAGCGGTTGCATACAATATCTATTTTCTTTGACGTATAAATCAATTTATCATTTAAATACAAAGAATAGTTTCCATAATCATTCCGATATTTAACTTCTTTCTTATGGCACATATTCAAGAAATAAAATGCTTTATATAATGATGTTGCAGGATGATCAAATAATAAATTAATATTAAAATGCTCGATGATTCTTTTTATCCGATCAAGAGCCTGCTGATATTGTTCTTTATCATAATGCCTTGGATATAGTTCATCTGTTGCTAATTTCCATACAAAATCATTATAGATTAAGCTTTGAATATACGGACTTACTTCTCCATTTTTGCAATATCTTTTTAATAAACTCTCATACATCATTATCGTTGATTCAAAATTATAATATGGATTCCCCTGATTATTCGTCACATTTGTATCATTTTTGACATAACGATATTCACCTTTTGAAATAAACCCATAACACTTATGTTTCATAACAACATCTGCAATATATAATTCATCTTCATGAAATTTGAGTGTTTCATCAAAAAGTACATTATTTTCTCTAAGGTTTTTAACCACAACGTTTACTGTTGTAAGATTTAAAAACTGCATATCCGTAATATTATAAATGCCTTGTCCTTCTAAATATTTTTCACGATAATGATGCATTTCATTTTGATATTTATCAATAAAAACAATAGGATATGTTAAGATATCAATCTTATCATAATTTTCATCAAAAAAAGATACCACTTCTTTTAATGTATCTTCCCGTAATGTATCATCACTATCTAAATATAATAAATATTTTCCTTTTGCATGTTTAATTCCATTATTTCTTGCAACGGAAACTCCATTATTTTCTTGTTGTAAAATAGATAAGTTACATTTTCCCTGATACAACTTACATATTTCTACACTTTTATCCTTAGATCCATCATCTATAGCAATCACCTCAAATGCATCTTTTTCCAATGATTGCCGCACCAGTGATTCCATACATTCCGCAAGAGATTTCTCTGCATTATATACCGGTATGATCACACTGACTTTGTATTCAAAATCGTTCATTTTTATCTCCTCTTTATCACTTTTCCTATGTAATGTTCCCATGTAGACCGCCAGCCGATCCATTTGATGTATCGAGCCGGTGCTGTTACCTTATAGACTATATAGGATAATCCTTTCTTTTCTTCTCCGTTTTTATATTCTGACAAAATTTGCTCTGCCTTTTTTTCTCCATCTCCATTTTGCACAATCTGCCTTAAAAGGTCAATCTGTTTTTGGTACTGTTTTCCTATCTGCCTTTCGCATAACTTCTGCCCATTGATCAATTCAAATAATCTTTTTGCATAAAAAATACTATCTTCCGTTGTTGGCAGCTCAAATATTGCATCAAACAAAAAATCAAGGCAACAGAGAAAAAAAGTTTCTGCGTATTCTTCTTTGTTCCAGATTCCTCTTTGTATCCATTCTTTTTTTACATATTCCATTGCAAAAAAATGCTGTTGTGTCCGAAATGTATCATCTTTTAAAGAACAGCTGACTGCCGAGCTTTCCTGATGGATTCTATAATAATAGATTCTTTGGGATGATATCCATATCTTTTTCGCATAGGGAAATGCCAGAAATTGCAATGCATGATCCTCTGCAATCTGAAGCTTTTCACAAAAAAAAAGCCGGTTTTGTATCAAAAGTTCCCGTTTGTATAATTTATTACTTGCAGATGGGCGGATTCCTCTTTCTTCTATAAATATCTCCGGCTCAAACTTTTCATATCGTTTATTGCATGTACTAAATGCTTTCTGAATCCAAAAAGGTGTGTGATAGGGATCACTGGTTTTGGCACCAAAAACATACACCGAAACCTGATGTTTTTGTGCTTTTTGCAGGGCTTTTGCAAGTGTTTTACCATCTACTTTATCATCTGCATCCAGAAAAAACACATACTCTCCTTTTGCACGTTTTAATCCTTCATTTCTTGTATGACTGACTCCCTGATGTTCCAACGGAATCCATTGGACTCTTTTCTCACTTTTTGCAATATTCTGAATGATATGACTGCTTTGATCGGTCGATCCATCATCCATGCATAGGACTTCGATATTGATTTTTTTCTGACACAGAATACTTTGCAAACACTCTGCTATATATTGTTCCGACTGATAAACCGGAATAATAACAGACAAATCTATCTTTTTTCCCATTTTATATCTCCAAACTTGTTACAATAACACAATCACAAAGGTATTTTTACAAAATAACTTTTCCCAAAAACTACATATCTGCCACATCATTCATCACACCATTGCTGATATTCATCGAGTCGTCTGATATATCCTGCAAATTCCGGAACAGTAAAATCCAACTCCTTATATCTGACCGGATAGATAATCCCCTTACTGATCAGTTGTGCTCTTGTCGTAGAAATAGATGTTACGGTTTTATTCAAATTGTATGCTACATTGGAAATCGTACATGGCAGTTCGCCGCATTTAACCATGGCAAAGATAAACTTCTTATCACTTTCCGCACATCTTTCATATCTTGAACGAAAGAAACCAACATCCAGTCTTTCGAAAAATTCAGTGATACTTTGCTCAATATCTGACGCCTGAATTATTTTATTATCTGTACGGTTGTATACGATCTGACACAGTTGCTGAATAAAGAACGGATAGCCTTTTGTAATGTCTATAATTTTTTCAATTGCTTCATCTGTATAAGTAATTTCAAATTTCTTAACCGGTTCCTCGATTGCTTTTTTCGATTGTTCAAAATTCAGTGAATCAATTTCTGTATATAGAAATAATCGTTCCGAATAAGATTTTTCATCCGATAACATTTTATAGATCTTTGGCAATCCCGCTCCTATGATCATAACCGGATACCCCAGTTGATTTGCACGATGCAAGGCTGCGATCAATGATCCTAACTCCTTTTGCCTCATATATTGAATTTCATCAATGAAAAAACAAACCGGTATCTGCGTCTTATATGCGGTTTCACCTATTGTGGTGAATACTTCTGTCAGACTTTGTGTCAGGTTATTCGACAAATATAGTTCACGATCCTGCATAGACAGTGAAAATGTGTTTTCCTCCGGATCGAATGAGATCATTAAAGACTTGATTGCTTCTAATGGTTTTTGTATTAAGTGTTTAAATTTTTCTTTTTTGCTGACTTTTCTTAAAAACGCCTGTGAACACTCTGCAATCTGTGAAATGAAATCATTTTTTTCTTCTACTTCAATATGCTTGCAAAAAATCTCTTTTTCCTCGGCAATCGTTTGTAACCGATTGATCAAAACTGTTTTACCGACTCCACGTAATCCACTAAAAATGACAGATTGAATCGGTATATTCATAGTCAATGCATCAAACATCTGACTTACATTTTCAATTTCTTCATCTCGTCCTGCAATATAAAGTGGCATCAAGCCCGCTCCCGGTCTATAAGGATTGATCTTTAACATATACGCCTACCTCCTATTGCATTATAACGTTCCCTACCGCTCCAGTCAATGTATAACGAGTCATTACGTCATATATCTGTCCTCCCGCTTTTTACCGCATTATTCACAAGATAACGTCCTATAACTTTCTTTGTTATTCCAAATATCTACTAAAAACCATCCTACAGCTCCAGATACCGCTTCCAAAAAGCCATGTTTGTAATCTCTTTGTAATTCTTCTGATAATCCTTTACTGCCTTATCAAAGTTCTGATCAAGCAGGCGGTTTACTTTATGGCACTGCCATAGCAACTCGAATAACTTTCGCCATTTTCTTTGTGTCACAAATCCTTTTTTACTTTCCGGATCATAATATACTACCTTTCTGACACGGAACAGATCTTTCGAACAACATCCCATTGGCAGCGGAACAAGCTTTCTTTTTCCCGGCAAAAGCCAGCCGTTTAATGTCAGAAAATCCATTTTAGAATGTGCTTTTACCTGATATAAAGAAACAGGCTCTTCTTCTCCTGCTCTATCAGAAGCAGTACCTTTCTGCTCTTTTTTCTTTATATCTTCTAAACAGTCACAATTTTGTAGGGTCTGACTCTGATCGGTCATTTGATAACCCATTTGCATAATTTGCTGATGGAGTTTCACCGGATCGGTTGTCTTATAAAAGTCTGTTCCCTTGCAAAAATCTTCTACCCCTTTTATCGTAAGCTTCCAGTCTTCATAGCGGTATTTGAGCAATTGAAAGACCAGATGACGCATCACTCTTTTCTTTGCCTGCTTTTTCGTATATTTACTGTTATGGATCGCATTTGCAGTCAAAAGATTTCTCATATCATAATATTCCACCGAAGAAGCCTTTCGATGTTCAAACGAATCATGCCACACACCAATTCCATTCATCGTCATGATCGGACGATCCAGACGGATCCCATACTCGATATCATCCATATGAATAAAAAACGGTAAGGGAAGCTGTACTTCCTTGATCGTTGCAACCGGAATACAGCAATACCACCATCCATTATAATCCGATCGGAGTATCTCTTCATTTTGGCTCAACTGTGTAACATTACACATATCTAACCCCTGATGCATCGTTTGGACGCGGTCAATATCCCAGATTTCCGCATTGGTATGCTGGATGTTTGGATGATCGGTCCGCAACAACGCTCCCCCGACAACAGAATCTTTGTATTTCTCATTGGCATATGCTAATAACAGCCATGTCCGTTTGATCGTATCTGCATGGATCTTAATATCATCATCCATCAAAAGAATGTGTGTAAATTCCGTCTTGTCTTCCATTGTTTCAATCATGCAGCGTGTAAAACCTCCGGTTCCACCGGCATTTTTGTTATAAAAGACCTTTACAGCATCAGAATACGTCTGCGTCGTATCTAGTGTATTACCATTGTCCGATACATATACTTTGACATGATGATAAAGAGGACTATGCACATCACAAAGGATCTGATCCGCTAACATCTTTAGCGTTCTTTGTACATATTCTTCTCTACGATAGGTGCAGATACCGATTGCCAGTTCAATCTGCCGGATTGGCTTTTTCGTTGTCTGATACTGTATATTGGTAAGCAGACACTCTTCTTTTGCTATGATACGTGCAAAGCACAGCACAGACTCTTTCTTGTTGACAAAAGAAAGCTTTGTCTCTTCCTGCATTAAAAGAGTAAAGCTTTCTTCTGTAATCTCTGTATGAATAAAGTCCCTTCTTTCTAACACAATTGTTTCGCTACCATCAAAGATGCATAATTCGATCTGCCCCTGCCCTTTCAGAAACAAATGCAGACTGATCTGCTCAACATCAGTATACGTGTTCCATTTTCCGATCGAAAATGCATTAAAATAGGTCAATGTGGACGCAATGGTATTCTGCATCAGATGAAAAGCTCCATCGTCAAAAGTAACTTTTCCCTGTTGTGTCCGAAGATACATCTGCTCTACTGTACATATCTCTTTATCAGGATATACCATTTCTTGTAAGATCATTTTACCCTCTTTTCTAATGCTATTTCTTAGCGACCTTTTTTTCCATACTTTCCATATATGCATCACATACTTCGTCTACAGGTCCTACCTGCATAATATCACCTTTGTTGATCCAGACTGCATGATCACAAAGTTCTCTGACCTGATCGATACTGTGCGATACAAAGATCAAAGTCGTACCACCTGACATCATTTCATCCATTCGCTTCAAACATTTTTGCTGGAATGCATAATCACCGACTGCAAGAATCTCATCAACGATCAGAATATCCGGTCTTACGATCGTTGCGATTGCAAAGCCCAGACGCGCTCTCATACCGGAAGAAAAGTTCTTGATCGGAGAATCTAAGAAATCCTGTAATTCGGAAAATTCCACGATCTCATCAAAATGCTTGTGCATATAATCCATCGAATGGCCAAGCACAGTTCCATTCAAAAAAATATTTTCTCTTGCGGTCAGATTCTGATCAAAACCGGCACCAAGCTCCAAAAGAGGTGAGATCACACCATTGACAATAATCTCTCCTTTATATGGTTTTAAGATTCCACAGATTGCTTTTAAAAGAGTAGATTTACCGGATCCATTGCTTCCGACAAGCCCCCAGGCTTCTCCTCTTCGTATCTGAAAGGATGCATCTTTTACAGCTAAAAATTCCTGAAAAAGAAGTTCTCTTTTCAAGACTTTGATCACATATTCTTTGAGATTATCAATCTTTTCTGATGCAAGATTAAAACGGATCGTCACATTTCTTACATCGACTACCACGTCATTCATTCTTCTACCTCACTTGATTCTGTCTTCCATTCTTTTTAACATCTATCCTTCTTTTACTTCATATCCCTATCATAATATGTTCATTATCCTATATATATAAAATAAACCGATCCTGCGTCTTTAAAAATACCCATACACCAAGAATAAGAGCAAGACATGCATCAATACAGCCATATAAAACCATATGCATATCCGGTATACAGTTGTATAATGTCAGGCAACGTAACTGTGTCACATATGCATACATCGGATTGCAATGCGCCACTAAAAAGATCAGCTTTTCAGGAAGCTTTTCGATCGGATAAAACATCGGTGTCAGATACAGCCACGCCGTTGTGATCGCATTATAGATATACTGGATATCGCGGAAAAATACATTCGTTGCCGCTAAAAACATTCCCAGTCCAACACAGAATACATACAACTGTATCAGGATCAATGGAAATAAAAGTAAATGCCATGAAAAAGTTGCTCCTGTAAACAGCATTACGATCAACAATGCACCGATTGAAAAAATACAATCGATCAGACCACTTGTGATCTTAGATACCGTGAAAACGTATTTTGGCAAATAGGTCTTCTTTAACAAAGAAGCACTGCCATTGATCGAATTGATTGCTCCATGTGTTGATATGTTCATATAATTAAAGAGCACCTGACCACTCATTAAATACACAGGATAGTTTGGAATCGTTGTACTTCGAAACATCTGTGAAAAGACAATTGCCATAATCGTCATGATAAAGAGAGGATTTAAGATACTCCATAGATATCCTAAGATACTTCTCCGATATTTTAATTTTAAATCCCTAAGAACAAGCTGTCCCATTAAATCTTTATATTTAATAAATCCCTGTATGCGGGCAAAAAACATTCTCATTTTCTTCCTCCTGTTGGATTTTGGAGTTATTTCTATAATTAAACTCACAAATCCGCTCTTACAGAGCTTTCCATTCTGCTACGCAGAATAATTTGTTCGTTAATTCGCCTGGAAAAGCAAACACCGGCTTCGCTGGCGGCTTGCTTTTCTTACGGGCTCATTATATCACAGCTTTGCTAACATTTCCAATAGCTGCTCCTGACTAATCACGCGTTTTGCGGCAATTCCGACATTTACGGCACCTTCTACATTCTCTGTCCTGTCATCGAAGAAGAGACACTCTGTCGGGTTCAATTGATATTTTTCTAAAAGATATTCATATATCGCAGCATCAGGTTTTGTTTCATGAATCTGATAAGAAACTACGGCACCATCCAAATCGCGCATAAAAGAAGCATCTTTAGTGTGCTTTTGAAAGAAATCTTTCGAATAATTCGATAACAGATAGATCCGATAACCTTCTTCTTTTAATTCATGTACTCTTTTCCATACTTTCGGTCTTGGCACATGCATATATTCTCCATGACGGATAAACCAGCCGATTGCATCTGCATGCTTGGGATATTTCTTAGCATATCCGGCAATAACTTCTTCGTTTGTCATCGTTCCTTTATCTAAGATTGCCCACAGCGGATCATAAAACATCAGGTCATCCAAAGCAAGTGCTTCTTCCCGACTCAGACCATAATCCATTAACATCTCTGTCGCACGATATTCCATTAAAACGTCTCCAAGATCAAAGATCAGATTTTTTATCATAATGTACTCCTTTCAAACCATATGCTCTCCGGCATGCGATCGAGGCGATCGTATAAATATGATAGTGACATTTTCTTAACAGCCGGACACTTTTATTTGCTACAGCATCATAAATTGCCGGGAACTCTTTTTTGAGCTTTTGATCAAGCTTTACGATCTGCTGTTTTCTTTCTTTATCCGGGCAGAAACTTAAATAAATCTTGATCTGACTGACGAAAAACTTCGCACATCCCTTTTGCATATATGCTTTGGTAGCTGTATCCACAATCGCTTCGTAAGAACGGTAACATTTCAACAAACTGTCTAATACTTTTTCATGTTGTGCACAATTTTTTTGCATATTACAGATATCCATACTCTGTGTGGTCATGCCCAGACGATAGCGATATACGGTTTCCTTTAAAAAAGCGGCTTTCCTGATCCACGGTACCGGAAACAGACAATATTGTGCATCGACATAGAAACAATGTTCTGAAAAACTGATCGGATTTTCTTTGAGCAGACTTGTACGATACGTGATCGAATGCATCACAAAATACTGTTTCTGACAGACATCTGACCATGCATAACAGTTACCGCTTATGCATTCCTTAGGTGACATAGCAATGCATTCTAACGTTTGTCCTGTCCGATCATCAAAAGTTTCATAATCACTGACAACAACATCGGCATCTGTTCTTTTCAAAAGATCGATCAAATGGTATAAACCTTCCTTGGCAACAAGATCATCTCCGTCAACTGTTTTAAAAAAGCGTCCGTTTGCTTCTTTGATCCCACGATTGACTGTCGATCCATGACCTCCGTTTTTTTTGTCGATCAAATGAAATATCTTTGGATATTTTGTTACATATTCCATTGCGATCGCATTGATCGCATCGCCTGATCCGTCATTGATCACTAAAACCTCCAGTTCCTCTTCGAGATCTCTGTATGCAAACGATTCCAGACATTTTGCCAAATATTTTTCAACATGATATGCTGCGATCGATATGGTTAAGAGCTTTTCCTTTTTATCCATGTTTGCTTCACCTTTTTACAATTTACTTTTGCTGTAATGCTGTTATTGTTGTACTACTCTGTTTTCTGTCCTTCTTTTCTCCCCTTTAATGTGCTTCTAAAGATATTCCGTCTATCCTGTCTTTCTGCTTCCCTTAATACTTCTTTGTAAATTCTTTTCCGTTCTTCCTTGACTACAGTATCACTGTACTCTTTCACTTTTTCCTGATTAAATACTCCAAATCTTTTCCTCTCAGACGGATCATTTGCAAGTTCCTGAATTGCCTGTGTCAATGCTTCTATGCTTTTGTCCTGCAACAAAATGCCACCTTTCTGATCCACGATCAGTTCCCTGCATCCCCGTATATCATAAGCGACCACAGGACATGCTAATGCCATTGCTTCCATAACTGCAACAGGCATTCCTTCCCGTAAAGATGGAAAGACAAAGATATCTGCTTTCTTTAATAAGGAAACAACATCGGTACGATATCCAAGAAAATGCACCTGCTTTTCAAGCTTTAACTCCCGTACTCTTTGCCGTAATGCTTCCATGCACTGTCCTTCGCCACAGATATAATAACCGATGTCCGGATCAGAAAGCTTTGCAAGTGCATCAAGAACCACTTTATGATTCTTTCCGGGTGCGAGTTCTCCTACGGTCAGCAACGTTACTTTTTCTTTCCACGAAGACTGCTCTGTTTTGCTGTCTTGATCCACATTTTGCTCTGCTTTTTTTAATAATTGCTCACAATCAATACCAACACCATGTATCCGGTATACCTTACCACGGACAGGAAACTTTTTTGCTCTTTGATAATCTTCTTCATTGATTGTAACAAGCCCATCCGTATATCGTGCCATAAAACGCTCGATCGGATAAAAGATCCAATGCTTTACAGAGGCACCGCTATAAAAATGAAAGCCATGTCCGGTATAGATCACTGTGGCTGTCTTTGTCTTCTTTGCTGCCATTCTCGCCAACACACCGGTCAAAGGCATATGACAATGTACAAGGTCGAACTGTTCCTTTTTCATCAATTCCTTTAGCATCCGGTATGCCTTCCGGTTTTCCTTACAAAATAACTTTCTGGCAAAAGGTATGGGATGACAAATCAGTCCAAGTGCTACTGCTCTGCTATTATCTTTTCCATAAACAATCTGATCAAAATTAGCTGCATAATGCACTTCATATCCCATATCCTGTAAAATATGAACTGCATCTGTTTCAAATTGTGGAACAAAGCCACTGACTCTTGTCACGAGCAAAGCCTTCTTTTTCATTGCAGTCTGCCTCCCTTCCTTTTTGCTCTCATTTCATACCCAATCTGCTTATAACAAAAGCTTTTACCTGCACTTTCACAAATAGCATTTTATTTGTCTTCTTCCTTCTTGGCAATCTGATTGATCTCTTTTACGATTTCTTCTACATCTGTCGTATCCACCTGCTCTTTTAATGCATTGGTCTGTTCCTGCTCAATCCCTTCTGTAGAAGCCGGTTTAAAGATTGTTTTTACTGTCATCAGGATCAGCTTCATATCTGTCCAAAACGAATAGTTTTCGATATAAAACAGATCTAACTTCAACTTATCATATGGTGTTGTATTATACTTTCCATAAACCTGCGCATATCCGGTCAAACCTGCTTTGACACGCATCCGAAATACAAATTCCGGCATTTCCTGTGAATATTCTTCTATCAGTTCCGGCCGCTCCGGTCTTGGTCCGACAAAAGACATATCCCCTTTTAGGATATTAAATAATTGCGGCAGTTCATCAATCCTTGCAGCGCGGATCACTCTGCCAACCGGTGTGATACGTTCATCGTGCTCTTTTGCAAGCTGCACGCCACCTTTTTTCTCTGCATCCACGATCATACTGCGAAATTTATAGATAGCAAATTCCTTACCACCTTTTGTACAACGCACCTGACTGTAAAAAACAGGTCCGTGGTCATAAAGTTTGATTGCCAATGCCGTCAGAAGCATAAAAGGGGAAGCTGCTATCAATAACAAAACCGATAAGATAATATCTAATGTCCTCTTTCCAAATTGCTGGTCAAAACTTAGTGTATATCCTCTTGAAAGCATAAAAGGCGTATCAAATACATGAATCCGATCGGCTCCCATCAGAATAATATCCGATATTTTGGGAATGACATAAGCTCTGACTTTTTTAGCATAACAATATTTTAAAACATCATTGCGTTCTACGGCAGGAATATCTCCTATGATCACAGCCTGAAAGTCCAGAATTCTTTTCTTGATCTGTTCCATTCCTTCATTGATATTTACCGCATCATAGATTGCATATTTATCTCTTCTGGCTTCTACTTTATAAACCAGATCTGCAGCAGGTCTTTCTCCATATACAAGTAATATCTTCCACGGCTGGAAGATCCGGTTATATAATTTGATCACGATCACATTCCAAATAGTGGATACTAACATTTCTGCCAGTAAAACAACAAAAAGATAGAATGGTGTAACAAACCGGAATGCTAACAGCGAAATTACAACATACATCACAACATTTGTCAGAAAAAGACTCAGATATTGTGATAATAAGACTTCGATTCTTCGAAAGCGACCGATTTTTAAACTTCCATACATATTGGAAAAGAAAAACAGCAGCACAGCATATAATGCCAGTACAACATAGTTACCTCTGCGATAAAAACGATATGTATACATCATATCTGCATAAAAATGATACCAACTATAAGAAAACAATGCCGTCATCATACAGACATTGATCATCGAGGCAAAAAAAAGTATGGTTCTCTTATAGGGATCAAAATTCTTCATAAGTAACTCCTTAAAACATCAAAAGCCTAAGAGCCGCTTATGCGACTTCTAGACTTTTCATGTAGCGTGATTCTCTTTTTCTGTTTACAGAAAGCAGTCTGTTTTCGATAAAATACAATTTCATTTTCCTAAAAAAATATATTTCATCAATTCTTCTGTTTCTTATCTGTCAAAAATACTTTCAGAAAGGAATGTAACTTTAACAGTATCTTTTGTCATTCGCTTAAAATCTGAGAAAATATCGTAGATTTCCTGATTCAGCTGCTCTCCTTTACCATCCGGGTTAAAGGTCGGTAAAAACGGATCTGCGTATGTCTCGTTATATTTCTCTTTGATACAATCAAATCCTGTTACGGCAATATCATGAACATGAATCTTTTCTAACAAACGCATACATGTAACGATTGCATTATCAAAATGCTCCCATCCACGTTTGATCACCCGATTAAAGTTAATGATATATTCGTTCTCATCCGGCTCTGTCTTGATATTAGATAACAAGATCTTAGGTGTCTTGTTAAAGATTTCAGCAAAAGATTCCTTGGCATAATCATAACGTACTGAACTGATAAAGAACAGATAATCAAAATCATATCCCTCGATCACGGAATTGATGCCGATCACGATCGGATGTCTTTTTGCAATATATTCTTTGACTTTTTTCTGATCATCTAATGATGACTTACCCGGTCCGATCAGAACAACTTCCTTTCCGGACATTACTTCCTGTAATGCCTCCAATGCTTTCTGATCATCTACAATACGATCCTGGTTTTCAAGGTATTTTTCTTCCAGAAGATCATAATCGTATTTCTTTCTGTCATCCGGAGATAATGATTCAATGATATTGTACATATCACGCGAATTCGTTCTATGATTCTTCTGCAAATATGCAATGTTATTAACATGTGTACAATACATACCCGCAATAAAATATGGTGTGGAATAACCCCAGTTATAGTTTTCCTGGAAATATTCCATATACATATCAATCGCATCCATGATCGCATTCATATCATAGTTACAATGATACTTTCTATTTAAGAAATTAACCATCAATTCTGTTGTGGCATTACCTGCACCACGTCCCATTCCACATAAGCTGGCATCTACGATCACACCACGTTTGGTCTCCTGTAACAACTTAACAAAATGCATCGAAAGTGCAAACGACAACTGCTGGTTGTTATGAGAATGAAAACCTAATTTGATCTCATGATTTAGATGTTCATGTAATGTATTAACAATTCTTTCTAAGTCTTCCTCATACATAGCACCAAACGTGTCAACAACAGAAAGAGCAACCGGATTAACTTTATTGATCTCATTTGCAAGATCCAAAAGATCTTCTTCTTTATACGCTAATGTATTTGCTGCCTGATAAAATACTTTATATCCTTTTTCCTGAATCTTTCTACCGACTGCAATGCCCTCTTTATGTTTTCCGTATGGAAATACAACACGAACCGCATCAATTGATTTTCCATCATATTCCGGTAAAGTATCTACATCATAACGATCCCAGTCGATCATGACAACATAAGTAGATCGGTCATTTTTCCCGTCAAGATACTGCTCTACATCACTTGGAACATGGTAAAATGTTGTACCTTTTTCATGTTCAAAATCCTTTAACCATCCACACTCAATGATGTCCATGTTGGATTCTTGCAACTTTTTTAAAATTCCTTTGATCGCTGCAACACCAAAATGTGCATCTACAATATACGCACCATCACGTAATGTGCAATCTAACAGTTCCAGCTTTTTCGTATCGTTACTACTCATCTCATTTTCCCCTTTCTTATTCGCCTATATTGTATTGATATAACAATTTTTTCTGTAAAATAATGTCTCAATTTATGCATATACAAAGAAGTCTTTTCATTATAAAAACACAACTCAACTGCGCTAAAAGTATATACATAAATTTTCAAAATGTCAAACCAGAGCCACTTTTCTTTAACATATCTTCATATTCAAGAACTGCCTCCGACTTTTGAACTAACAGATTTTTTAGGATTTTAACAATCTCATATATATTTTGCTTCGTGACAAGCCTTATACAATACTAATTTTTTAATACTCAAAATCTTTCTGACTGGTCACTTCATATACGGTCATATAGCCATACATATTTTCGAATTTATATCTATTTGTAATATCATATCCACATTTCTGAATAGCCCCTAATGCCTCCTTTTCTTTGATTCTGGCAGGAACGATCAGATATACTCTGTTATTCGAGGATACAAAATACTTAAACTTCTCGCTTGTAAGATAGGTAGTTGTGATCGTCGTTACATTGACATATTCTTTATCAGTCCCCTGATCATTATACGTTCTGCATTGTTTGTCAGGATCCCAGTAAATTTTATATTGACGATGATAGCTTCCTGAAATATGAAGTTCATATTCCAGCATATCTAATACATAAAAACGTTCATTTTTCGGTGAGATCGTTTTTAACATCTGATCGATCAGATCATCTTCATAAAAATACTCCAGATTATGCACATAAAGATCACTTTCTGATGGTTTGCCATCATCTTCTGCACGAAGAACCATCGTATCTCTGTCATCGTTTGGCATTGCATGTTTATATAATTTCACTTTACCTGTTTTGATCGGTTCCGACAGGATCACGACAAACGGATCGATCGAAACAAATGTCTGTACCGCCAAAAGGATGACCACAAGAAACGCTATAACTTTTTGCAATACGCTCTTTTTGCGAATACACCCTAACATAAAAGCAAATAAAAATGTAAACAACACATTAAAGATCGCTGTGTAACGAGGACACTCTGCATCACCATTATAAATACAGAACAGAATAAATACAAATAATGATCCTATCACAAGAGCCGTCAGCATTCTTAAGCCATCCTGGGTTAAGATCTGAACATTCTTTGCTTTTTTGATCGCACATATACCAATGATCAATATAATAGCAGGAATCAGCCAGCGGAATCCAAAAATAAAACTTTGGAATATGATGTTTAGCATTCCCACACCGGTTTTTAATTTGATAGCGGTATCACTGACATACGTTCCAAGAAAACTTTGTATGGTAAAATAATCTCCCACCACAAAAAAGATCATATATGTGAGAACAGGACTGATATATGTCAGAACCTTTCCCGGTTTGAACCATACACAAAAACTTTTGATCAAGCCGTATTCTTCAATATCCGACAATTCATATAATACCATAACGGCCAATACAAATACATAAAATACCATTCCTGTGATCTTTGTATAAGTCAGTAAAAATCCACAAAAGCCAATCATCATCGGGTTTCTTTTATAAATAGCATACATAAGCCATATACCAAAAAAGACCAGATGAATATCCATGCATAAATACGACATCATACCGACAGAGTATGGGCATAATACCAGATATGCACAAACTAAAGCCGAGATCAATGGTGTTATCTTAACATACAATCCCTTTAACATATTATATAGCAGAAACAGCGTGATCACAGTTATAAAAATATTTGCCAAATATACGCTGCGTATGCTTGCCGGTGCAATAAATTCAAACGGAGCTAAGAACAGGGCAAGACCATGAATCCATTTCCAGCATACAAAATTGCCCAGATAACTCAACAGTCCCATATTGAACTGTTTGGCACCTTCCATTAAACTTCCGTAATACAAACTTGCATCGTATTTCGGCACCACATTAAATTGTACAATTTGTAATACAATACATATCACTACAACAATCAAAAACGGAATATGCTGCATCGGTTTCACAATCTTATGAAACTTCGCATGTAAGATCCACATGATCAGACAATAAACTGCGATCAGATTACTCAGGATCACAAACAAACTATTACCAATCCTAAGATCAAGTATCGTTCTTGTAAAAAGTGCTGTATCCAGAAAAACAGAAACAATACCAAAGATCAGACAGTTTGCTTTGACTTCTTTATGGAACATTTCCCAGAAATCTTTGTCTTTATTTCTATATCTTTTTGCTACAAAATATACAATATAGATCAAAAGCAATACCAATAAAAGATCATAATTTACAAATCCCCATATCGTAGACCATGTAGTCGCATCAGAATACGTCAGTTCGTTATTTTCGATCTGCCATTGCTTAATCTGTACATTTGCAAAATTCTTATAAAGATATCCTGATAAACCGCTAAGAACATTTAATTTTTTTACAAAACCGTCATCTGTCAGATCTGATTTTTCAATCGTATCGGATGTTGCACTGACAACATCTTTCTGCATTAATTTTTTCTTTCCTGTGGAATAAGACGCATAAACTTTTACAGAGCTGCTGCTTCCAACGATAGAACAGGATTCTTTTCCCTGTATCTCTCCGGTATTAATACATCCGACGATATAACCATCTTTGAAGTTACCGGCTATGCCACCGCTTCTCATCCCCTTCACATGCACATTACTATAACAATTTATAATACAGGCTTTATCGCCAACGGCTGTTCCGGCTATTCCTCCGGACAAATCTCCCTTAATATCTCCATTAGCCAGTTTTATGTTCGCAACACAGCCACCTAAAGAAGAAAAGAAACCATATGCAATGTCCTTTTTCTTATTCTGAATAACCAGATTTTCTATGGAATGTCCACCACCATCATACGTTCCCATAAAATGGCATCCGCCGACACCTATTGGAGTCCATTCTTTTTTTTGTAAATCAATATCTGCCGTCTGGGAAAAATATACATTCTCATATTCTTTTCCATTATTTACATTATCTCTAAAACGACATAAATCCTCATATGATCCGATTTGGTAAGGATCGTCCTTTGTGCCGGCTCCCTGAAATCCTGCTTCAGAGGCAGCACTGACTGATACACAAAATCCCAAACAGATCAACATGAGGAATACGGCTTTTATCATTTTTTGAATATACTTCATGCCTTCTTTCCTTTCATCACAATGTATATATTACAAGTTGGAAACAACGATTCCACATAAAATACATGCTAAACCAAGTAATTTTTTCTTACCAACTCTTTCTTTCAAAAAGATATATCCCAAAACGGTTACAAATATATATCCGGCTGATTCTAATACAGGACCTATTGACAATGGCACAAATTTATATGCATAAATTGTTACAAAACTTGACAACAGGAAAATAGAATATGCCACGATCACACGAATATTAAGATATTCTCTGATCGGGTTCTCATATTTAATATTTGCACTTTTCTTTAAAATAATCTGTGACACAGAAGAAATAAATACAGAAAAAAGAAAAATACCATAATAACTAATGTTCATTTGTATTCACCTCATTATCCGATACAACAAAATAAATGCCGACGATAATAATGACCGCACCAATTATTTTTGTGATCGTAATACTTTCTCCAAATATTAAAAAGCCCCACATCATGCCCCAGACAACCGTAATCGCTTTATTTGCAAATGCAGAAACTAATGATATTCTTTTTATGATCTGTTGCCAGACAATTGCATAAAATGCAAGGTTGGCAAGCACGATCATATAATACATAATAAATTTAGGTGATAAAAATGCTTCCTTTGCAGCCAGCTTCGAGCAAATCCCTCCGGCTGCATACAGAAACAACAAAAGATGTAATACAATATATACTTTAATTTTTGAACGACTCATTTTTTCTTTCATAATATAAACTCCACTATTTCTACAGAATTATATTGCTTACTCCATCTCAATTTCAATACGATCCTGTAACGTTGCGATCGCAGAAAGCATTTCTTCATAGTTATCATATTTATAATATAAATAAACAATTCTCTGATTCATATAATCATCAATCGTTCCACCCGGCTGAACCATCTCAATTCTCTTAAAGACATGTGATTCCACATCTTCAGGAATCTTATAACTTACCACTTTACCGTTTCTAGGGGCAAAGACACCAAAATGACCGCAATATTTCAATTCCGGCTCACCGATCGGAATATCAGAAATACTTTCTCCTAACGCATTTCTGATATAAGCTTCATGCCAAGGAAAACCGGTAAACATCTCAGATAATGTTAAGAACTGGTTACCAAAGCATCTTCTCATCATCTCTATGATATATGGCTGTCCGTCACGCACAATATACTGTAAGCACAAAATACCATCTTTCAGGTCAAGATCCTCTACGATCGACTCAATGATAGAAATAAGCTGTCCTTTGATCTGATCAATTCCTTCCGCAGGTAATGTCTCTGCCTGGATCAAATATGGATTTACAATAGAAAGACAGTTATTACTTGTATAAACTTTTACTTTTCTGTCAATAACAAATGCCGTGAAAGACTGCTGCTTACCAATAATATAAGGTTCCACAATAATCTTTTTATCTCTTGATTTATTATATGCATTTTCAATTGCTTCTACTGCTTCTTCTACGTTATCCGCACGCAGAATTCCTTTACCACCGGTTAAATCATTCGCTTTTACAATAATTGGATATTCGCATTCTTTTGCATAATTTAATGCTTCTTCCTTCTTAGTAAAACTTAACGATCTCGGTGAAGGAATATCTTTCTCAATACAATATTTCTTAAAAAGATCCTTATGATGCATGATCATTGCATTTTCATAAGTATCATGACCCGGCCAGCCCATTTTTTCTGCGACATACGCAGATGTGAGTACACCAAAATCATTCGCACAGCTGATAATTCTCCAAATATCATTTTCCTGACAGATTTTTAAGATTGCTTCTTTATCCGAATAATCTGCCGGAATATATTCATCAGCATATTGATGTCCGACCAGGTTTGGCATATTTCCGGTTGTCACAACATAATAACCTAATTCTTTTGCCTTTTTAATAATTGGTACTTCACAGAAACTACCATTTAAAATTAATACCTTTTTCATTGTAACTCTCCTTTGTTCTATCATTTATTGTTCTTTTTTTCTTCATCCTCATCAATATTGATCATATCTTTTAATGCAAACTGTGGTGCGTTGTTGATACAGATATAGATACGTCCGATATATTCTCCTATCAGTCCTAAGAAGAACATCATCAAACCACCGATCAGCAGCAGCACTGCCATGTTAGAGCTATATCCTGCTAACACTTCCGGATGCAGGATCTTTCGTATAATAACATAAATTCCAAAAATAAAGCCGATCATTGCACAGATCATACCTGCAAACGTAGACATGCGTAACGGCTTTTCTGAAAATGCAGTAAAACCATTCATCCACAAACCAAATAACTTTTTAAAGTTATAACCGGAACGACCTTCTGCTCTTTCCTGATGGTCAATCTCGACATTAGCCATATTTCTTGTAACACGTAAGATCAATCCATGTACAAATGGATATGCATTCTTATATTTGATCACTTCATCTAAGACAAAACGACGAAATACATAAAAGCTGTTCAAATCAATATCTTTTGGTTTTCCAACCAGAAAGTCAGACATCAATGAGCTGACCTTCGATCCGAAATTACGGAATAAAGAATGTTTCTTCTTGGAATACTTCGCAGATACCAGATCATATCCTTCTTTTAGTTTATCAATCAAACGGAACATCTCTTCCGGCGGATTCTGTCCATCATCATCCAGACACATGACAATATCTCCGGTCACATAATTAAATCCAGCCATCAAGGCAGAATGCTGACCAAAGTTTCTTGAGAAAGACAACACTTTGATCTTTTTATTCTCCTTTGCCAATTTTCGGAGTACATCTATCGTGCCATCTTTGGAATAGTCATTCACACAGACCACTTCATAATCATATCCACCATGATTCTGAACTGTCGTAATCACTCGTCCGATGACATCTGCTACGGTATGCTCTGAATTATAGCATGGAATTACAAATGATATCTTTTCCATTATTTTTCTCCTCCATTTATCACTTCTGCATAATCCAAAATGGCATCCTCAATCGAAATAACAGGTTTATATCCAAGATCTTTGCATATCTTATCAATAGATACATCCCAGACATAGTCATCCATTTTGTCTTCTGTTCCGCTAAATGTAATTTCAGAATCGGACTTCAAAATCTCTTTGCATTTGCATGCAAGATCATAATTAGAGATCAAGTTATAACTTCCAAGATTATAAACTCCGGTTGCATCCGAACAGATAGCCAGATAAAGAGCCTGTGCAATATCTTTTGCATGAACATAAGTCTGCTTTCTGCTTCCTTTTCCGCTTAAAACGATCGGCTTGTTCTCCAGACATGCTCTGACAAATGTCGGAAAGATCGTCTTTTCATTCATTCCTTCTCCTACAGGTGCTGAAATACGGAATGAAATTGTCTTTAATCCATGGTGTCTGTGTGCGTAGTCTGCCAACATCTCCTGTGCTACTTTTGTTGTGTGGTAAACAGTTGGTGGACACAATGGATGTTCTTCTGTGATCGGATGCTGAATCGGTTTCCCGATTACCGGAAGGCTTGACAACTCAGCCAGTCTTTCAATTCCATTCGCTTCACACATTTCCAACAGACGCTGCATACCACTGCAATTGTGTACCACAATTTCAACACCATAAGGCTCTTTACGCATATCTGCCGCCAAATGGATCACCGCATCTATTTTTACGGAAACCTTGTTTGGAATTTCAAAAATATCATCTGATGACATATCACAGCAAACATACTCGTCTACTTTTGAAGTTGCCTCTGCTCTTCTTCCCATACCAATGACATACATTCCTTTATCTTTTAAATAACGACAGACATGTGTGCCTATAAATCCATTGGAACCTGTCACTAAAACATTCATAATCATTCTCCTTTTCTGTTTCTCTCTTTTTTCTTTGTAAAAAACTGTTTACTGTTTATGATAAAATGTAATACATATGCTGCTGCAAACACACTGATATATGCTACAGGTATATTAACCGGAAAGCATAATCTTTCACAAAACGGCAATACAATCATCTGTACAATATATACTTCTAACGTAATCTCACTTAACATTTTCACAATATGACATTGACACAATTTTCGGAATTTTGCTTCTGTTTCCATCGACATACCAAAACGCATCATTGCATATACAAAGATCACAACCATAAATTGTGTTAAAAACTGTAATGGCAAAAATGCCGGATAAATCAAAAAGATAACACGTAATGCTCCCCATAGAACAACAGCCATTGCCGCAAGAACGAAAAATCGAATTTTTTTATCATGCGAATAGGTCTTTTTTCTCATATAAGCTCCCATTAACATAATAAAGAAATAATAGATCCATTTAAACAATGACAGATCTTTTCCCTCTACGGAAAAAGAATGTATGTCCATGCATGTAAAATATACTACAAAGTATACTACAACTACAGCAAACATGCTACCTGACACAATTACATCTTTTTGTTTTTTTACAATAAAATAATATAAGATATAAAAAACAACAATAGCGGCAACAAACCACCACTTGGTAGGATAAATAAATAATTCTACAAAATCACAGATATTTCCTACTACCGTTTCACCACACAATAACAGAATAACTGCTCCCGCAAAAACAGTCGGATAGATTCTTTTTATCTTCCCCCAATACCAGGAAGCAAAATCCGTTTTTATATTTACAAGCAAAAAACCACTGATACAAAAAAACAATCCATTACCGAATGATCCGCCTAATGCCATAAATTCACTTGGATACATGTTGCCCAGATGTGAATTTGTGATCAATATGGATGCCAGTGCCTTTAATAAATATATAAAACCAAACATACTTTCCTCATTTCTATTGTGCTGCTAAAACATCCAGTCTCTGTCGTGCTAAAATCCCTCTGTCTGAATTGTTGTCAAGCAAAGCAACTTTTTCAAAATAGTATTTTGCTTCATCAATATTATTTTGCTGCTCATAACATCTGCCTATAAAATACAAGATACTTTGGTCATTATTATCCAGAGAATCTGCTTCTAATAATTTTTTTAAGGCTTTATCATAATTGCCCCAGTTGTATTGCTGGCGACCCTTCACAAAAAGATCGTTTGCCTGACGACCCTTTGTCTTTTCTTCGTTTTTTCCACCAAGTGCAACAAATAACTGTTTTCCTTCTGAATACTCAAAATTTGATTTTGTAAAATCCTTTAGTAATGATTTTGCCTTCTTTTTATCATCATTCTGGTAAAATTCATATGCACTTTTGATCAAATTATCGCGTGCATACAGATTCTTTCCTGCTTTATCAATGATCTTCTTATCTTCATCCAGTTTCTTTTCCGACTCTTCCTGTTTTTTCGTAAGCGACTCGTTTTCCTTTTTCAAGGTATCATTTTGTGCCACTACTTTCTTATACTCACTGACTTCATAAGAATCCTTTGCAAAAGGATGACCAATAGCAAAAATTCCAACAATCCCCACTAACATACCCAACAGAAAAAACAGTACATTCTTTTTACCGGAACTGTTTTTTCTCTCTATTCTGCTTCTTTCCGAAAGTGGAAGCCGCGAAAGATCCACATCTTTTTCACTGTCCATATTTTCAGACCTATCCATCCTTTTCCTCCATCGTCATTCTATTTATAAAATGTATGGATCAAATCCATAACTTTCTTGGCATCCTGTTCATCCAGCTCATAATACATCGGAAGACGTATAATTCTTTCACTTTCTTTTGTTGTATACTTATCTTCACCATGAAATCTTCCATACTCTTTTCCTGCCGGTGCAGTATGCAAAGGTATATAATGGAACACCGCCGTCACACCATTCTCTTTCAAGTAAGAGATCAATGCACTTCTTTCTTCGAGATCTTTTGCCTTAATATAGAACATATGAGCATTATGTTCACAATACTCCGGTACATATGGAAGTTCTATCTTTCCGGCTTCTTTTAAGTCTTTTAATCCTTCATAATATCTGTTCCAGCTTTGTAATCTGTTCTCATTGATCTCGTCTGCCTTCTGCAGCTGTGCCCACAGATATGCCGCATTCATATCGCTCGGTAAATAAGACGAGCCTGCTTCTACCCAGGTATATTTATCAATCTGTCCTCTAAAGAACTTGCTACGGTTCGTTCCTTTTTCACGGATGATTTCTGCAAGCTCTGCATTTTTGCCATCACGGATCAATAAAGCTCCGCCTTCACCCATACTATAGTTCTTAGTCTCATGAAAACTGTAGCATCCGTAATCACCGATCGTACCTAGAGCCTTTCCTTTATATGTACTCATAACACCCTGTGCAGCATCTTCTACTACATATAAATTATGCTTTTTGGCAATTTCCATGATCTTGTCCATCTCACAGGATACTCCTGCATAATGAACCGGCACGATTGCTTTTGTCTTTTCTGTAATAGCATCTTCGATCAGATTTTCATCAATATTCATTGTCTTTGGATTGATATCAACAAAAACAGCCGTTGCTCCTCTTAAAACAAAAGCATCGGCAGTAGATACAAATGTATACGCCGGCATGATCACCTCATCTCCGGGCTGAATATCAAGCAGTAATGCAGCCAATTCTGTTGCATGTGTACACGAAGTTGTCAACAAAACCTTAGCAGCACCGGTCTTGTCCTCAAACCATTTATTACATTTCTTAGTGAACTGTCCATCTCCGCAAATCTTCTGAGCCTTTACAGCTTCTTCAATATATTTAATTTCTTCTCCTACATAAGGTGGTTTATTAAAACTTATCATTTTCTACTCCTTTATATATCTTTCTACATCCGACAGATACTATAATCACAATTTATTATTATATCTCATTTCAAATAGTATGTCAATCAAGCCACATTCTGTCCTATGTTAAGCTTTCTCTCCTTCTTTGCAAATCTTTTCAGTTTTTTTTACAAGATAATTTTCAATTTTTTTGCATTGTAACAAACGATATAATCCATCAAGTACGGCTGATAACACAAAATCGGTGATCACTAATACCAGTAAGATCAATGCCGGATATTTCCAGCGATAAGTAAATGCTCTGCAATAGTAATAAAAAATAAAACTATGTGTCAGAAACATATAATATGAATGTTCACCGAGAATTCTCAAAATAGCCCGTAAACCAGGGATTCTGCATAAGAGCAGTGTTAAAAACGCAATGCAGAATGTCAAAACCGTATCAAGCAGCCAATACCCGCCCACACCATATCTTATATAGATCACCGGTGGAATCAGTGCAAGCATGATACAATAGAGCACAGTCTTCTTAGGCATTGTCTTTTTACTTAATTTTTCAAAGAACTTTGTTTTTGCCAAAAGAACACCTAATACAACTGTAAGCATCCACCAGCGATACGAATCCGTATCTGTCACTCCCAGACAGCCCGGAATAAAAATTCCTAACACGATCGTTCCGATTGCTCCAAACTTATCATATATTTTAATCGCTGCATAGATAATGAACGGCAGTATAAGAGCTAATGACATATACCACCAGGTTCCGTTCAATGTCGGCGTTCCAAACAGATTAGCAAGTCCTAATGCATCGATCACAGCAAAATACAGATTACTCTGCCACGCTTTTCCGTAAGTGGCTTTCCAGTTTCCCGTCACAACAGCTGCAATCGCCGCAAAAATGTAAATAAAGAAAAAAGGCATCCATATTTTGATGATTCTTCCGGCAAGATTACTGTCACCTGATTTTTCCTGTTGTTTTGTGATACCATATGCACTGGCAAAAACAAAAATAGCAACACATACTTTACCGGCAGATGCGATCATCAATAATATATTTTGTGGAACAAATGGGTGTACATTCATGTCCTTTAATACTCCCGCGTCTCCGAAAAGATGATGCACAAACATCAGAATGATAGCTACTCCTTTAAATACATTTGTCTGTTTTTTTGTCATTTTATCCCCTTTTCCGCAATATCTCCTATCGCTTTCTTCTCCTGTTTTTGTTTTATTTCACCGTAAAACAATATACTTCATAATTATAGCAGGTATCTACTAACTTCGCTTTGATTTTCTTACGATAATTTTCCTGCAGATACTTTGTCAGGATCTCTACCGTACCATTGCCATGCTGTGTCACATAATACAGATTTTCGCGGCTCTTGGCTAATGCTCTGACCGGATTTTCCACATCGTAGTTATAAAGTATCTGCTGATACATCGGTGTCGGACAGATCCAGCCGCCAAGCGGCACATAGTTACTTGCACTTCCTTTGAGGACATAAAAAACCTCTCTCGGAAGATCAATGCTCCGGCAATCGATCAGATATAGATTATCCGATGCTTTTGCTATATCATTCAGCAGTCTTTCACATCTTTCCTGCTCCTCTAAATAATTTGTCGCCGTCTGCTGTTTATTAATAACAGGATATTGTACAAAGCAACAAATCGTGGCAGCAAGCAGAAATCCGGATCCCCAGATCAACGCTGATTTTTTTCCGGTCAGCATATTATCCAGTAAAAGTGTCAAAAGCATGATCGTTGACATAAACCATATTGCAAAATAGGTTCTTTGCGGAATTCGTCCGTTGCACAAAAGATACCAGTATTCAGCTACAACAGCACCCCACATCAGCACAACATACCATTTACGATACCCTTTTAATCCAATCAATGCGATCACACTTAATGCCATTGCAAAATAGACACAAAAGAAACCATCTCCGGATTCGACGATCTTTGCTCCTATTTCCTGTATGATCTTTAGATCCAAATGCAATTTTCTTTTCGAATCATTGTAGCGGCTGATCTTCTTTAGATTTTCGATCGTATATTTATCATTGTCTGCATAATTCCAGTTAGCAAGCATTTTGACATCATTTTCTGAAAACCCAATACTTTTATAAAACTCTTCATTTTCTTTATATTCCGGAAGTTCATAATCAAGAATAGAAGCTCTGCATACATTATATTCTGTATATTCTTTCCAGTCCTTTGCTTCGTAAACTTTATGATCAATAAAATGAGAAAGTAAAAGGCAGAAAATCAACGTAAAAGAACTCAAAAACAACCTTCTCTGTCTTTTGTACCAATGTTCTTTTTTAAAAAATCCTTCCTCCAAACAGTAACGCAGCAATAAGATCAGCAAAAATGGCAATGTAGACCAAAACACATCATCACGTATCCAGTATCCTGCCATAATCTGAAAAATACCGGCAAGCTGTAGATATGTCTTTCTGGCTTTTAGTCCATAGAAAAAAACAATACCTCCGGTTGCACAGCAAATAGCCGCCAATTGCGTAAACTGCAACGATATAAATGCGAAATAAGAAAAAAGGACTCCATTTAATGCAGAAAGAACCGTCCCCATAACGTAAGAATATCGTTCTAAAAAAACATATGAAACCATCCAGAAGCAGAAAAACGCCAGAACAAACTGGACAATTCCATAAAAATTAACGGCATGAGATAAACTATATAGAAATTTTAAAATAAATCCATAAATAATATTAGGGAACACAAGATACTGGCTAAAGTCTTCTCCATAATATCCTGCCGCAATGTCATTCATAACAACATCATCATATAAAGCAAAATATGACGTTGCAAAAATCTGCGTCAATGCCAGAATGACCAAATTGATCCCAAGTGCAAGAAATAGCTTTCCAACCGAGCTGTTTTTCCACTTTGTATGCATAAATTTCCTTTCCTCCTGTTATAACGTACCTTTTTATTGATCTAATCCGTGTTTTTCCATTAACTTTTCAAGTCCCTGATGTTCAATATTTTCCATAGACTTAAAAATGTGTTCATTTGCAATTTTTTCTGCACGTTCTTCATCCTTATTCAAGACAGCTTCCAAAATAGCTTTGTGTTCTTCACTCGCTGTCAATGCACGCTCTCTTGAAGCCAATGTATTCTTGCGGACACGTTCCACATAATGATGGTAATCGGATAAGATATGCTCTAATATCTTACTTCCGCATGCTTTATATAGAGATAAGTGGAAACGATTATCTAACTCAAAGATCTGTTCCCAGTGTTCCTTTTTAATATGAAATTCACTCAGGTAAATAATCTCTTCCAATTCTTCTGTCTGTTCTTTTGTAATATGCTCACATGCCCATTTTGCACACAGTCCTTCCAGATAAGAGCGAATGACATAGATATCATAAATATCCTTTGCCGTAATTCCGTTTACATAAGCACCTTTATTCGGAATAATACTGACAAGTCCTTCTAACTCCAGTTGTCTGAGTGCTTCCCTGACAGGTGTTCTTGACACACCTAATGCCTTACTGATGGCTGCCTCCTTCAATTCATCTTTTTCCCTATAATTTCCGGCTAAAATGTCCTCCCTGATCTTACTAAATACCTTTCCTCTCAAAGAGTATTTGTCCATTTCTTCTTTGCCACCTGCATAATTATCCATCATAATCTTCTTTCCCCTGAAGGCCGAATACCTTCTTTATTCCTTTCTTTTATCAAGATAATTTAATACGATTTTCTTATTTTTAAACAGAGTAAAAACTTTTCCAATTACGGAATGCTTTATCATACGAAAAATACCTATAGATACTATATCACCTTAGGCACTATTTTTCATTGTAAACATTCCCTATTTTAATGTCAACTATCAAAAATATGACTGCCGGCTGCTTCCACTATCCGTTACAGGATACTTTTTGTGATTTTCTTTATTACTATACGATAAGATCACCCAAAAATCATGGATTTTATTTGTTTCCATACCCATTTTATGATAAACTATTTTAGAAATATTTTATGCACAGATCACATTTGTGCAGGAACGGAGTAAAACATGGCAAAAGAAAAAAATACAAAAAACACGGCAGAGCCAAAATTTCCTTTGATCTATCTGGTACCACTGATCGCGGTTCTTGCTATCATTCCTTTGATCGTTCATATGTACAAATATGACACAGGTCTTACGAAATACGCATCCTTTCAGGGACCGTCAACAACTTATGACTTTTTTTTACACTCTAAGATGACATGGCTTTTGTTTATATTAGCATTATGCATCTTTATCCTTGCTTATATGATCTTTGCAGCCGAAATTCCGGCAGTCTGGAACAAACAGCTGCTTCCATTAGTGATCTATTGCGCTTTGACTTTTATCTCTGCTTTGGCATCCACTGATATCGGATATTCTTTTTCCGGCATCTACGAACAGTTTGAATCGGTCTGGATTCTGATGGGATATGGTATTCTGGTTTATTATGCCTTTTATGTGATCAGTTCCGAAGCCGCCCTGAAACGCTTAATGCCATGGTTTGTAGGTGGTATTGTTGTAATGGGTGTGATTGGAATTTTACAGGCCTTATCCCACGATCTGTATTCTTATCGATGGTTCCAGAAGCTTTTTATCGTTCCTTCTAATGCAACGCAAAACTTTAAATTCAAATTTAATTTTGAACCGGGACGTGTCTATCTGTCTTTATATAATCCAAACTATGTTGGTTTCTATGTTGCATTGGTAGTGCCTGTCCTTTTAGCCCTTCTCTTACATACAAAGAAGATCCTTTTTAAGATCGGATACGGCTTGTTAGCATTAGTCATGCTCTTTTGCCTTTTTGCATCACAGTCAAGAGCAGGTATTGTCGCATTGATCATTTCCTGCTTTATCATGTTACTCTGTATGCGACGTGTCTTTTTGAAAAACTGGCTTGTTACCACGATCACGATCGGATTGGTTGCTGTTGTTTTCATTGGAGTCAATGTAATGAATCATGGTATTTTAATTGACCGTATGAAATCCATGTTCTCAACCTCAGCAGAAACCCATCCTCTCGAATCGATCCTGACCGGAGAAGATGTTACGGTAACATATAACAAGCAGACACTTCATATTACAACGACAACGGATGATGATGAAAATACGACATTCACCTTAAAGGATTCTTCCAATAAAAATGTCGCATATAGCGAAAAAGAAGATTCTATTGTTATAACCGATACACGTTTTCCATTTACTCTTACAGCGATCAACGAGCAGAAGTTCAAGGGATTTGGTGTAAAAATAGATGATAAAACATGGTATTTTTCTAACCGGTTAAAACAGGGGGACAGCCGGTATTATGCAAAAGGAGCCGGTTCTTCTCTCGTACTTTTGACAAACCATGAAAAGAGCCTGAAATTTTTAGAAGAGCATTATCACTTTGCTAATATGCGTGGTTATATCTGGGCAAGAACCCTGCCGCTTTTGAAAAAATACTTTTTCCTCGGCTCCGGTCCCGATACTTTTACGATTGCATTCCCAAATGACGATTTCGTCGGTTTGTATAATTCAGGTCATGACCAGGAAATTATCAGCCGTCCTCATTGTATGTATTTACAAATTGCCGTACAGACCGGTGTTCCTTCTTTGATCGCCTTTTTAATATTCTTTGGCTGGTATATTATAAGCAGCTTACGCCTTTACTGGAAACAGTCATATGAAAGTTATATGTCTAAGATTGGTGTCGGAATCTTAGCAAGTGTGATCGGCTATCTGATCCTCGCTCTGACAAACGATTCCTGCATAGCCGTATCGCCTATTTTCTGGGTATTGACCGGTATCGGGCTTGCAATCAACCGTCAGTTAAAGAAAGCATCAGTGCATGCATCGTAAAAGCAATGAAATCTGTTATTTTCAAAACTGAAATAAAAATAACGAGGATTGAAAAAATTCACCAAAAAGATTTCCAATTTTTAAAACAAGGGGCAGCAAAAAGCTGCCCCTAATACTATAAAGATGATTAAGAAAATCAGGAGAATAGAGTGATAAACGCTCAGAAACGAGGATTATTATGCATACTAAATTAAAAATTTTATTTCCCGACTGGAAAAACTTCGGTGTAGACGATATCAAAGATGCTTTTGAAAAAATGGGACATGAAGTAATCATTTATAAAACGGAACCAAAAAACTACCGTATTGATCCTCGTTTTAAGTCCGAATTAAAAAAATATATTCGTGCCAACGAAATTACTTTGATGTTCACATCCAATTATTTCCCGGTTGTAGCTGATGCCTGCCATGAAGTGAATATTCCTTATATTTCCTGTTGCTATGACAGTCCTTTGGTACTGACATTTTCAAAAACGGTCTTTTATCCCACGAATTTTATTTTCATTTTTGATTCGAAAATGGTAGCAGACTTACAAAATCTTGGTGTAAAACAGGTCTTTTATATGCCTATGGCAGTCAACCCCGACCGCCTGAACAAATTACACACAACATCGGAACAGAGAAAGCTGATCGATGCCGATATTTCTTTTGTCGGATCATTATATTCCGAAAAACATACGCTTTATGACCGCATGACCGATCTGGATGACTATACAAAAGGATATATAGATGGTGTCATGAAAGCACAGGAACAGATTTATGGTATATCTATCGTAGAAGATGCTCTGACTCCTGAGATCATTGATGCAATGTACAAAAAAATGCCGATCAATATTCATGAAGATGACTTAGAAACGAAATCTTATGTCTATGCAAACTATTTTATCAATCGTAAGATCACACAGACAGAACGCCCTATTCTGTTAAAAGAAATCAGCGAAGCCCTTCCTCAGATGGAAGCACAGGTTGGACGTAAACTCAAACCACTAAAACTTTATACGCATAATCCGACACCATTTCTTCCTAAGGTTGAGAATATGGGAACCATCCATTATATGAAAGAAATGCCTCTTGTCTTCCGTCATAGTAAGATCAATCTTAATATCACATTGCGAAGCATTATCAATGGTATTCCGCTTCGTGCAATAGATATTATGGGTGCTGGCGGCTTTCTTTTGACAAACTACCAGAACGATTTCCAATATCATTTTGAAGATGGAAAGGATTATGTCAGCTTTTACAGCAAAGAAGATATGTTAAATAAGATTGCCTATTATCTGGAACATGAAGACGAAAGAAAACAGATTGCACACAATGGTCAAGAAAAAGTATGTAAAAAACATACTTATGATATTCATTTAAAAGAAATGCTGGATCTGGTATTTGATCATACTGATCCGTTTTGATGAAATATGTCTTTTACGAAAAACAAGAAATGTTCGTGCAACATAATATTATAATCAAAAGAGCAAAATCAACTTTAACAAAATGAACTACTCAAAATCATTAGATGATCGGTCTGATTTTGAACAGTAATTCAAGATGTTGATCTTGCTCTTTTATATTGATAAACCCTTTTTATGTAATGGAACATTAGATGTCATCATAAGGATGTTCATAAATTACTCTTTCTACCAGTTCTCTGGATACATGTAATTTTTCTACAATATCCTCTGTCTGATATCCAAGATCCGCAAGCATCTGGATACGTCCATCCAAAAAGCCTTCTTTACGTCCCAGTTCCATTCCCTGTTGAATCCCCTGTTGAATTCCCTGGCTGATTCCTTGACTGATTCCCTGACTGATTCCCTGATTCACCAATGCATCTGCTACCCTACACATAGTGACTTCACCTCCCTTTTTTTCAACTTCTTCTAAATATGCTATTCCAAGTTCCCGGTATCTCTTATCCTGTGTGAACGCACTCATAAATTCTAATACTTCTCTATAATGCTTTAATTTTCTTGTGCTGTCAAATGGATTTTTTCCTTGTCTTTTTCGTTTCAAAAAATATGCTATTTCTTTAAAATCACTTTTAAAACTTTCTATGATTTTGTCTGGAAGATAGGCTATATCGAAAACCTTGATCTGATAATCCTGCACATATTGCTTCATTTTCTCATTCATAGTCACCAATTCATGGACACTCTTTGGCGCTGTCCATCTTTTTTCTGTCAAATTCAATACAATCGTAATCACCGGATAAACAGAAGCTGCTTTCTCCTTCATCTGTTTATGATAACCGGATGCATCATAGTGCATTACCCGAATCGGCATTGTTTTGTCTATTACCGCCTGATTTTCTATCCCGAAATTTGCTATGACATAATTTGTCCCATCATTATATTTTTTAATAATATCTCTATCCTGGAATCGGATTTCTCCATTTTCTGAATGGTAGACTGATTGTGTTGCATCATTTTGCAATCCTTTTTCTTGTAAATATTCTTTTTCAAATAAAAGATGATTATAAATATCAACAAAAACATCTGCATATTCTTCTAATTGTTTTCCTGTCAGATCCTTTTTTCCCAATCGTGCTTCCTTTCTTTTCCTATGTAGCTCAAGTGTCTTTCCTATCGCAATACCAAGATTATATTGTGATAAGAGCATATTTTTATACTGTACTCATTTAGTATAATAATACTTCTTCCACATGTCTATTGACATAACTACAAAAGAATATAACCTGAAACAGATAAATTAACCAATGATATACCAGTCTTTGTATATTTTCTTTTTGACGATTTGTATATTGTCATGCTACAAATTTATGCAACCTGCTTAACTCTCTTTCATGTCATAATTTGCATCACAAGAAATTAACTTATCTTCCTGCTCCAACTCTTCATATCATATGTAAATTCATTATAAATGTCACATAACAACACGTCAATGCTCTTGCTCTGTCTGTCTTGCTTTTGCCAGGGCATATCCTTCAAAGAGGAAAATATCTTCCTTCGTCGTGATTTTTATATTGGTCTGGTCACCATAAGACTGATAAATCACTTCTCCTAACGCATACATCAGACTCGTCACATGCGGTTCTGTCGTGTCAATTATGTTCTTCTGTTCTGCTCTGTCATAGATTTCTTTGATATATGACATCTGAAAACATTGCGGACTTGCAATCTGGATATATTGATCCCTATCCACCCATTTGCAGCTTGTCCGGTCCTCATCATTCGTTCCCATCAGCTGATAACACGGTGTACACGAAACAGACATTCTATGCTCTTTGCATACCTGTATTGCATCCTGTATGATCCGCTTACTGGTAAATGGTGCTGCTCCATAATGGACCAACACCATATCCTCTAACGCTAACTTTTTTTCTAAAAAACGTACACCGTTTAATACGGATTTTTGGAAGGTCTCACCACCGGGTACGATCCATTCTACTTTGCTTAAATGATATTTTTCAATCATTTCTGTCAGATAAGAGATCCACTCTTTATGACAAACGACTGCGATTGAATCCACTTCCTGCATATTCTGAAACAATTCTATCGTATAAGCAAGAATCGGTTTTTCCAAAACTTCTACAAACTGTTTTGGACGGTCGGCTCCGACACGTGAACCAACTCCGCCCGCTAAAATCATTGCTGTGATCAATTCTGTTCTTCCTCCATCTTTTTATATTCTTCCAATGCTTTATCTGCATACTTCACACAGGTTCGATATGCCGGCAGGAAAAAGAAGCCGTCATCATCCCCGACACTTCCCTTATATAATCCCCAGCAAAACCAGTAAAAACCGCATAATACAACATAAGCAAGTGCATGACAATATTCCTGTATGGTCAATGTTCTTTCATAATATAACCCAAAATATTCCCGGATCATATCTTCATTGCATTCTGTACGGCAAAGAATACATGCAATATCATTCGCAGGATCATTCCATCCGGCATATTCCCAATCGATCAGATACAATTCACCGGATCTTTTCTTTAGAAAATTCGGTTCATATACATCATTATGACATAATACTTTTTCATTGTCTTCTTCTTTTACGATTGAATCCAATTTTTGTACCTTGACGATCAGATCATGAAATTCACGGATCAGATCTCCTTTTACGCAGGATGCGATCTTCATTAATTTCATTCCTTCCGCAAAATCATCAAAAACTTTTCCCTCTTGGCTCTTAGAAGTCTTATGCAATTTCCTTAAATATGCCATACTGCGTTTCAGGTCATCTTTATCCTTTTGAAAGTCGATCGCAACCGTATCTTCTATAAAATAAGATATCTTCCAGCCTGCTGCATCCATATAAATAATAGAAGAATCAATCCCGATATCTTTTGCAACCTTCTGTGCCAACAGCTCGGTTTTTCGATCTACCATATTACCGGCAGACGTTCCGGGATGGCGGTATACATATTTGGTATCATGCACATCAAAGGAAAAGGAAACGTTGGTCAATCCTGCCTGAATCACTTGTATGTCAACAATATCATTTGGTTCACATTTTAATACTTTAGTAATATTTCCTATGATCTCCGAATTGACATTTAATAAGAATTCAGAGTCAAACCTTCTTAAATCCTTGATACTGTCAAATTCTAAGATCATTCCTGCATCATATTCTTTGATATATAAAGTCAGACTTTTTTGATGCTTTGCATAGAATTCTTCCCAGAACATGGATTTTACACCAAAATCATCTATTTCTTTTTCCATTTTATCGCAAAAGATACGACTGAACCTCTGATTAAAATATGCATGACCAACCATTGCCATGCCATCACAACCACCAATCGAAAAGTCCGTGATCACATTTGCATCCGAATATTCGATTCCAAATTCCAAAAATTTTCCTTGCAATTTCATACATGCCCGGTAAGAAATATTTTGTTCATTTTTATCCAAAAACGGATTTTCTAAAAAGTAATGATCTCCACAGCAAATAAAAGTATCTTGGAGATAATTTCTTGCAACAAAAAGAGAATACAGATTCCCTTTTAAGGAAAATTGGTTGTTGACTAACAAAACCACACCATATTTTTCTTCTAAATAGAAGAATTTTTCTTTCATATAACCTACAACAACATAGATTTCATAAATGCCGGCTTTATGTAGTTGTTCAATCTGCCTCTCGATCAGAATTTCTCCTTTCACACAAAATAATCCTTTTGGGCGTTCATAGGTAAAAGGGGCAAAACTGCTTGATTTTCCTGCTGCCAGAATAATCGCATTTTTCATATCAACACAATCTCCTCTCCATGATTTTTCTATCTCATCTTTTGCTCAAAACCTGTTGCGTTCTGCTTTTATAAGCCAAACTTTTCTACGATCTGCATCACGATTTTCTCCGGTAAATCTTTGCCATCATTATGAATCACCATAGACGGATTCTTTGGCTCTTCAAATGGAATATCCATTCCCATTACATTGCTGATCTCTTTTTTCAGCACTTTGGAATACAGATGTTTTTGATCTCTGCGGATCAGCTCTTCCATTGGTACATTCAAATAGATTTCATGATACTTTGAAATATTTTCATGGTTCCATGCCCTGCATTCATCGTACATGGCGATCACACAGATAACAACGTCGATACCCTGATCAGAAAGCATTTTGCATAACCGTCCATGCTGTTTTGCAAGTTTTAACCGACCCTGTGTACTATAATCTGTCGTCTGGTATACTTCACGCATGATATCTCCATCTAAGAAAACAACGTTCTTTTCTTTCTTTTTCAAATGCTGATACAAAAGTTTACCGATCGTAGTCTTTCCGGCACCGGACAGTCCTGTCACCCAGAATACATGACCTTTCTGTGAGCTTTGGGCTTCTAATGTTTCATATAATCTACGTGTGTTTTTAAATTCCGGCAGATTTTTAATATCAAGGAAATAGTCGCCTGCCAATTCTCTTAACTGAGCAATTCTTTCCTGATAGAGCGGATTGTCAATTTGATCATCCTGCTCTGTATCCAGTTTCCAGTACATCTCCTTACCATTTGCAAGTCTTGCATACTTGTCTGTCTCTGTTACGATACAACGATAAGCAAGTCCATATATTTGATTCTTCTCTGCGACTATTTTGTTCACTCTAGACAAATTGTAAATATCTACATCCTCTATTAATGCATAATCCGACAATGCTTTATCTAATAGTGTTTCATCTCCATTTAATATATATTGTAATATTAAATAGAAATTTTTATAGGATATCATTTTATGTACTTTTTCTTTTTTCACCTTTTCTCCTTCAATTATGCAAAATGTATGCATTTTATCTTCCAGAAAATTCCATTCATCTCTTTGGAAATTAATTCCATGATCCGCCATATATATCTTTATTATCGGTTCAGGAAATAGTGTACTGTAAAATTTTAGTTGATCATTCATGTATTTATAATTTTCTATGATTTGTCCTGTTGTTAATGATTTTTTAAATTGATAAGAATAATCCACATCCATGCCAAAGGAAATAAACGGTCTATGTGTTTCACAAATTGAGTGCATGATAACAAATTGTGGTTTTTGGACTTGTAACAAAAATTTCAAGGTATCCCAATAAATACTACATGCAGCAATAGAAAAACGATCATCTTTATATAAATTCTCTTCTTTACCAATTCGGATATATACCGGATCAATATGTTTTTCTCCTACATATCCCATGTATGCAAATTCATATCCGGCCTCTGCAATTTCTTGTAAAACGATACTATTTTCTTTTTTTATTTCTTTTTTTGTCAATGAATAATCATCAATCCGATCTGTTCTTTGCATAATCGCATGCATTGTCGGGTGTGTATTCGGACAGCTTGAATATACCCTCTCAAAAAATAAACTCTTGTCTTTTTTCTCATACATAAAAGGAAGTTTTTCCAGATTCTTATATGGCACTGCATCAATCCAAAACATTATAATATGTTGTAAAGACGAATGTTTCATTTCCTGTCGTACCTGCTCCAAAAGTTCTTTTAATTTCTCTTCTATTTCGGAATACAATGCGATTCTGGAAAACTTTCTTTTTTTATACTCTTCTATCCATAAAAAAGCAGAATGAAAATCTTTTAAAACGAGAAGACTGTCTATTAACATTTCCAACATTTCTTCTGTTCGCTCTTTTTGATAACAATGCTTATAATATAAAGACGTTTCGTAAAATTTATTGCGATAATAATAAAACGGTGCCTCTAAATGATATCCTGCTTTTTCAAGCTCCTCATAAATATCCCAAATTAAAACAGATTCGGATTCATAATCCTCACGCATTGCATGACGATACGAATAGGAAGAAAGAATGACCATATCATATTTAATCTGCTTTTGCTTTTTTTTTGCAAGAATCGCTATGCCGTTTAATTGTTCCCCTTGTAAATTATCATCTATAACAGCAACAATTGGTGATTCCTCCGGTGCTGATAACTTCTGAAGCCTATTTAATATATGCTCTGTGTGAATTCCTCCACCTCGTATAATTACTTTTCTCCCGTTCATAAGAACAAGTAGCCTCAGAAAACAATCCGTCACATAATCTTCTATCCCTCTTGATTTACCATAATCTCCTAATTTTTCTATTATCTTGTTAAATTTGTCCTCTAATTTCATAGTCAACTCCCATTTTATCTTTTTTCTAATCCTTTCGCACCTTTTATATACTGTAATTTTTCTTTTCATTTTCCTTCAAAAAAGGCAAAATTTCTTTTTGTGGAAAGGTATAATAAATTTCTTTGTTCGGCAATTTCTTTTTTAATTCCATTACTTTTCCTATATCTAAATCTTCTACAGCGAGCATTTTTATAATCTCAGCTACCAAATCTAACGCATCATCATTCCAGTTATATCGTGCAATTTCCTGTGTACCTAAGCGAATGCCAAAACCATGAAAAAGATTCTTAGTTTTCTTATTCAAAGTAACTTCACAGCGATAAGCATTATCATAAATCCGATTCATTGTATCCTGATCGCATTCTATAAAAATTTGATGTGTATATGAAATCTGGTCTCCTGTTTTTACAATATGATATCCTTTTTCTTCTAGTTTTTTTCCAAGATAATTTGAACAATGCACCATATGAGTCATATATTCAACACCATATTTCTCAAATTCAACCAGAGCAAATAAAAGAGAAATTTTCTGATGCATTTGTGAATGTCTTAAATATTTAGGATTTATCGTCATCTCCATCTTATCGTGCAAAGATTTTTCATTTGTCATAATCAAACCTGATGCAGGACCTGGAAATGTCTTATGCGTTCCCGCAAACATAATAATATTTTTCATATGTTCTAATGGATTTTTACATAAGCCCGCTGCAATCAACCCTAATAACTGACTACAGTCCCACATTAATACGCAAGACGACGTATCTATCTTCTCTACATCCAATGGTCTTATTACATCTGATGGTGCTAACAGAATATATTTAATATTCTCTTTTTTTATCATTGCATTGACTTCATCATATTTTAAATCTAATGTTTCCATTGAAAACGGTGCTTCATATGTTTTTAATCCCAAACGTTCAACTACCGGCTTCACAGAGGCATGACCACCATATTCTTTTCCTAAAAGCATAATCTTATCACCATGTTCACATACTGTTTTTACAATCATATCAATACAATTCATTCCGGTAAATGGTCTTGGATCTGTGTAAACTGCCCCAAACATTCTTCTGCACACTTCAGAAATTTTTTGATAAAAAGGTAAAAGTTTTTCACATCCTATAAAGTTATCTGACATATTGAAGGAATATGTATTGTTCATAATATAACGCTCTTGAAATCCACATGATAATGGAATATTTGTAAATTCTGATGTAGGATTTTCTGCTGCACAGAGTGGTAATGTGCGTTGATGATACTCTTTAAATTCATTTGTTGCCTGATATAAATATTTCAAATCTCCCTCAACATTATACTCTCTTTTTCCATTAACTTTTATATTTTTATCTAACTTATACAGAGTTATCGTACTTCTTATTACATCACGACACAAATAATACACTCTACCCTGATAATTAATTTTATCATTGTTATTTTCTTGTATATCACAAATATATGTTTCTTCTTTACATTCAAATTTAAACATAGAAAATTTGATTTTCTTTAATGATTCAATATGAATAATCTGATCTTCCGTAACACCTAATACATAACATATTTTTTGCATGATCTTAGAATTTGATTTTTTCTGATAATTATAGTCAAATTTCCTTAGTTCTTCCAATGAATCAAATTCATGAATAACATCCGCACCACAATATTTTGCATACATATATAATTCTTCTAAATGTTCATCTTGTATATCAGCCCAAAATTTCCCTGCAGTATCTGGCAAGTCATAAATTTCATCTAATATTTTTACAAAGTTTTCTGAAAATCTTTTATTAAAATACGCATATCCTAATGTAACCCAGATATCATAACACTTATCTCCATACATAGTTTTTAAAATCTTATCATCCTCGTCTGTAACGATACCTCGTTCAGCTGTTTTTCCTGACATATAAACAGAAGAATAATAAGCATCATACGCATATGTCTGAAAGATATTTTCTGAAAAATATAGATCAGAAGAAGTAATGATTGTATTTTTCAAATATCTTTTGGCGGCATAAACACTTGAGTGATTATTTTTCTTTTCATACTCTTTAGATTCCACTAAGATAACTCCATATTTATCTACTAAATATTGGAATTTTTCTTTCATATATCCTACGACAATGACTACCTCCTGAATTCCTTTTTCCCTAAGCTGGCATATTTGTCTTTCTACTAATACTTCACCCTTTACCTTTAGAAGACCTTTCGGCTGCTCATAGCTAAGTGGTACAAATCGAGTTGACATCCCGGCTGCAAGAATAATGGCATTATCTATTTTATGTTCTTCTAGCATTTTTTTACCTGATGGCAAAATTTCTTTACCACTAATATACCCATTTTCCTCTAGATTTTTTCTTGCACTTTCAATCAAATTATTATCTTTAAATAATTTACTTGCCAATTCTTCATTACTGAATTCTTCATTTTCATCCAATAAACGAATTATTTCAAATTGCAATTTATTTATCATAACAATTTCTCCATTCTATCCTAGCTGATAAACCCTCATTTTCTTGCTTTCTCGTTTTTCTTCCAGTGGCAAAATCATATAATCTCCATAATCTGCTTTTAAAATCTTATCATACCCATCCGGTATCCAAAATTCTTCTGTTTCAAATTTTGTAAGATGTCGATTGATATAATCTTCTTTTAACATCACTCTGGATCTTCCATGATTAAAACCAAATGTTCCACAATATATACAAGAAACCCATCTGCTATCAGCTAAATCATATTTCAATATAGTCTCTTTTATTTTTTTTACTAATTGTTCATAGTCTTTTTTGCAAAACAAGCTTGTTCCATATGGAATAACCACTTTTTCTTTCCATTCATTTCCGATTTTTTCCATATTATCAGAGAATACCTTTTGATCAGAAATGTCATTTGGAAAACCGCCTAATGACCAAATATCTATTCCAATTCCCATTTTTTGTCGCAGCGGAAAATTTCTTTCTTCTCGTTTATACTTTTTCGATAGCAGTTTTGAAATCGTGCTGGTAAAATATTCTTTATTATTAAAAATGCTCAAAAATTCATACTCTTCTTCTTCGCTTAGCAATTCACAGCATTTAAAATAATCTTTTGCAGGCATTATAACATCTACATCATCATCCCATGGAATAAAACCCTGATGTCTGATAGCCCCAATTAAACTGCCACTATATAGTGTATAATGAAGGTGATTTTTTTCACAAAAATAATGAAACCATTTCAATATCTTCATCATTTCTTCCTGTGCCTTCGCAATTTCTATCATCCCTTTACTTTCTGACCAATCCAGACAATCTTCGGAAGCTTTATAATTATAAACATCAATCTCAATTATTTCCGTATTATCACTACCAGATGTCATTTCTTCCAATTTTTTTGCTTTTCCTTTTTCACATAAAACAACACTCTTATCCTTCTGTGATTGACAAAATTGCTCAACCGATAAAACCTTTACATTTTGAAATTTTTTTCCAATCTTTTCTGGTCTGTTATCAATCATTCCTTTTACCGTCATATCCATTTTATGAAAATAACTTATAAAAAGTTTTGCCGGTGAACTATATTCAAAAATATAAATGTTTTTCTTATCTCTCTTTCCATCCAGTTCGTTTTTCAAATTTTTAATCGCATACTCAGCACATGATTTATATTCCATTTAATATCAATATAGTAATACCCTTACTGGTATTGTTTACTCCTCTCTTTATTGCTGATCGTCATCCTCCAAAAAATTCTCCACAAAGAATTCCATCGCATTCTTAGATCCCGTTGATACACGGATATACTCTGAAAGCATTGGATTTCCAAATGTTTTGATCAAAATCTTTCTTTCTTCTTTTAACTCTTTTTCCAGTTCTTTCGGTGCTTTTTTCGTCTTAATAAAGATATAGTTTCCAAGTCCGTCCTTCGTTTCATATCCTTTTTCTTTCAGGATATCTAATGTATAGTTCTTGCCTTCTTTTTGTTTGCAAATCATCTGATCAACCAGATCTTTCTGCTCTAATATCCTCTCACCAAACTTTAATGCGATCGCATTGACATCGAAAGTCAGATGTGATTTTCTCACATACTCAATGATATTCGGATTACTGATGATAACACCCAGACGACACGCTGCCATAGAAAACAACTTTGAAAAAGTTCGTAAGATCACCACATTATCGTATTGATCGATCAATGGCAGGAATGTCTTATCATAAAAATAATGATATGCTTCATCAATGATCACGATCGCATTCTTTTCCTGTGCTTTTTGAATCACTCTTTCGGTTTCCTGTGTAGAATATGCAAAACCGATCGGATTATTTGGATTTAGTAAAACGACGATATCGGTATCATCATCGATCGCATCGACAATATTGTCAACATTGACTGTCAGATCTTTTTCATAAGCAACCGGAACATGCTGTAACCCCAGAATCGCACAATTCACACGATACATTTCAAAGGATGGGCTGACTGTCACTACTTTTTTACCTGTCTGTGCAAAGACTTCATACAAATAGCGGATCGCCATATCCGATCCATTCGTAGCGATCACATTTTCAAAACCTACACCGATAAAATCAGAAAATTTCTTCAAAAAACGATCCGGTTCAGGATAAATTGCCAGAAATTCCGGTGTGATCTCTTTTAAAACCTGATCGACAAAAGACTTCGGAAGTCCTTCCGGGTTTTCATTCATATCAAAGCGGTAATATCCATATCTTCCCTGCTCCGGGAATATTCTTTCACATTCTTTTACATATGGATTGACATAATAATTAGTCATATGATTCATCTCCTTTGTTTTTATCATTTTACAAATACAACAGGAAAACTTCTTAATATGACACCATAAGTTTTCTTCCTGCCTGACAATGATCTGCTCCTTAAATTCTGTTAATTCGTTCCTTATCTAAATAGAAAAACTTTTCCATCATTTCACTAATTCCGATAGACAATGTATTATCGACCGAATAATTTTTATGGTGTGTGCGGATCAGTCGTAAAAACTCTGCTACTTCATAGCGGATGCCTTCACCTTCGACCTGATAGAAATACCGTTTGTTTCTGTTAAAATCTTCAAAACGCACTTCAAAATATTCCATCTTCCACCACGGTGATGGCACATATACATATCCCTTGGTGCCGGATATCACAAGACTGCCTTCGGATTTGACACCATATCCGACTTTTCCATTGGCAACCCCGCCATCATAGATCAATTGCAATTGCGTAAAAAGATCGGTTTCTTTCTGCTCGTCAATAAAAGAACTAAAGCTGCTCTTTTTATAATCCATTCCGAATAGTTGAAAGATCGGAAGCAGGATAAAAGAACCCCAGTCGGAAAAGCTGCCACCTTTTGCTTCTTTCTCATAAAACCATGCATTTGACGGCTTCATCGACGTACAGGTTACATCAATCGCTTTCACGGCTCCAATCCCTCCGCCTTTGACAAGAGAGATCATACGGCAATACGCTCTCAGATACGCTGTTTTGATCGCATCAAACAGTACCAGATGATGTTCGTAGGCATATTGGTATAATTCCTGCGTTTCTGCTTTCTTTAACGTTGCCGGTGATTCACAGATTACATGACAATTCTTTTCCAACGCTTTTTTGATGATCTGATAGCGTTTTGATGGTTCTGCCAGAATATACATGGCATCGCAGGATTCCATCAGCATTTCCATGGATACCATATCTTTGGTATCGCAGACATCCTGCACCATGATCCCGCTGACGTACCGGCTTTCCTCGATCAGCTTATCGACCATTGTTCCCTGCCCGATAATGCCAAGCTTGATAAATTGCTGTTTCTCACGAATCTGCGTACTGGAGATTCCTTTCGTCCGCTCCAGATAGACAACCTCACAATATTCTTTCAAGTAATCAAAGTCACCATACCAGTCTGAGCCGATTGCAAAAACATCTACCTGATATTTTTTGACATCATCTACTTTCTGCCCCTCATATTCTTCTAAAATGATCTTGTCTGCCAGCCCGGTATCCTGAATGGCTTTTACCCGATCCATGACAGACTGCTGTACATTTAACTTGCCTCGGTTTACATCAAAACTGTCTGTTGTCACTCCGACGATCAGGTAATCGCCAAGCTTTTTTGCTCTTTTTAGCAAATTCAGATGTCCCTGATGCAGCAGATCAAATGTTCCATATGTAATTACTGTTTTCACAAAATCACCTCTTTTGACCAGTTTAGCCACTGTTTTAATAATGCATCTCTAAAAACTTAGGGAAGGAAATATCATATTGGCTTTTTACTTTTTCTGCAAATCTTTTTCCTTCTTTGGTCTGTATCAGGTTATACTTCAGATCACCGATACGATACACTTCTTCTTTTCCTGTCTTTGTCACACAATACACATATTCCTTTGAACGGAAGCCCTGAATACCGTCAATATAATCTTCCAGACCTTTCTGTTTTGCCACATCGCGAAACTGTTTATTATGTGTGCTGTAATACTGATAGTGGATCATTTCATTTTCAGGTACTTTGCCTTCGTTCCAGACATAATGCTCAACGAGCTTATTAAAATCAAGAAGACTTTGCAAACTGTCATCTTCTTTATGTACAATTCCCGGTCCTTTGATCGCCATAATGCAATGTGTAGAGCGGTCATTATCCGCAGCATAACAATAGAACGGAACACATTTTTCAGGATCATATACAATTTGCGAATGATCACTAAAAAGCACTGTGTAGCCATTCTGCGGCAGGATCTTTGCATAAAATGCAAACTCTTGATCTACATAATGAAGACAATCCTGTAACTGTCCTTCTATAAAGCCTGACATATCCTTAATACCGACATCCTTAAATCCCATAGCAACCGGTTCTTTCGTATGATATCCACATAACAACGGAAAATGTAATTCCCATGGATAATATGCATAATTAAATGTCGCTTCTTTGGTTTCTGCCATTTCACAAGCCATCGTCCATAATTTATCGGTAAGATGGATCTGATCTACATAATGGATTCTTTCATCTTCTTTAAAGATCCGCCATTCCGCAGAAGAATACAAACGGATCGAATATCCTTTTTCATATGCTTTCTTTAACAGATCACACTCATCTAATCCTAAGATGAAACGATCTTCATATACATTTTCTGTATATGGCATATGTTCTGTGATCGTTGCATACATACTTTCATAGGTTGTCGGTGCGGTAGAATGGATATCCGTAAAGACAACGGAATCTTTTAAATATTCATTCAAGACCTGATACGTGTCTTTTTTCTCTCCCAATACATCGACTGCCCGCAGTGCATCAATATAATGAATCGTAATATCTCCCTTGCGCTTTTCATTTTTCTTTTGCACTTCTAAGATCAATTCCTGTATCTGTTCTTTTGTCTGTCTTATCTCTTCGTATCTGTCGTATTGCTTTTCTATATAACGATCCATATATACAAAGGCATAATAAAAATCTTTGATCTTTAGATACGAGGCGATCAATTTCCATAATAATGCTGCTTTTTCTTCTTCCTTGGCATTCTCATATGCGACACGCACATCATATAATTCAGAATAAAAACTTCTCTCTTCATAAAAATTATAATGAATATCAATCCCCTGATCGCGCAGTTCCTGATACAGATCAAGTGAGGCACAGTCCGGTCCGAACTGATGTAAACTCTGCTTGATCGACTCTGCACTTGAACGGGAAGAAATGATCACTAGATCAATATCCCAGTCTTTTAACTGCTCCGGTGCAATGATCGGATAGCCAAGCAGATCTTTTCCCTGAAGTTCTTTACAAGAGTCGATCAGGCACACAACACCCTGTAAGCAGGTTGCATATTTTGTCAGCAAAACAGCCGCATGGCTTGTCGTGGAATTATTGTATCCGGCTCCCCACAATGCAATTTTTTTCTTTAAACATTTTTTTTGAAATAATTCCAAAATAATATTATGGATTTTCGTACTGTCTATAAAATCATTTCTGGTAAGATCATGTTCCTTTATGATCGAATCATATCTTGCTTCATAACTGTTCAATGTCTTTTCCTCCCATTTTCCTATATATACTCTCGGAAATCCGTCCGGTAGGATTCGTTTTAAGAATACTGTCGAGAGTACATTTACTATATCTTCAGATCTTTTTTGATCTTTGTTGTAGAAATCTCCGGTGTCCGTTCCAGATATACAACTTCGCAATAGTCTTTTAGAAAGTCAAACTTTCCTTTCCAGTCATCCCCCATTACAAAGGTATCTACCTTAAATTCTTTGACATCCGAAATCTTCTGTTCCCAGTTCTGCTCCGGAATGACTAAATCCACATACCGGATCGCTTCTAACAGTCTTTTGCGTTCCTCATAAGAAAAGTATGTGATCTTATTTTTTTCTTTTGAATTAAATTCGTCCGTGGACAATGCTACGATCAGATAATCTCCTAATGCTTTTGCTCTTTGCAATAAATTAATATGACCATAATGCAACAGGTCAAATGTTCCATATGTAATAACTTTCTTCATTGTACCTCCTCGTTGACCACTTCTATCGGATCTTTAAAATATCTTTGATATCCTGTACCATTCGCGGTGATGCTGCGTTTTGTGTCTCATCAAAGACGTTTCTTTTTATTTCCTGATACTTCTCATTTTCTGTCATATCGGTCACTTTCCGATGGCAGACTGCTTCTTTTAATGCCTCTTCTAATTCTTCCTGATTCTTCGCTTTCATACCGGGTGTAAATGCTTCATAATCAAAATACATTTCACGCGTATCGGACAAATATTCTTCAAGATCATAGTCAAAAAACACAACCGGCTTATCTGTTAATAAAAAATCAAAATAAATAGAGGAATAATCCGTCACCAACACATCGGCTTCTTCTAAGAATGTATAGGGATCGGCATCCTTATCAATCACCTGAATTGCTTCTCCCTGCAGCTCTTTAAACTGCGCATTTAATTTTGACTTTGGGTGCAGCTTAACACAAAACAAAATATGATTTTCTTTTAAAAATTGCTGAAAGCTTTCTAATTGCATTACATCAAAGAACTTTTTTTCACTGTCACGGAAAGTAGGCATATAATATACCATCTTCCCTCTGCTGTCTCTCTCCCGGAAAGAAGTGATTTTTTCCAATTCTTTCTCTTCAAGTTCCGGAAGTACATTCTCAAGCACATCAGAGATCAACCTGTCATTTCTCGGATAACCGGAAACTAAGACATGTTCCGTGCGAAATGCTGACGAAAAGATCGGCCGCATAAATTCTGATGTAGTAAGTACATAATGACTTGGTTTTTCATCGGATAAATTTCTTGGAAAACATTTGAATTTTTCCCAGCTGTTCTTTGGATGTCTGAACAGATCAAAGCGATTATCCGCCTGAATTTTCTTTAATGGAATGCCATGCCACATATTAACTTTTAAGGCTCTTCCACTCTGCCAGAAATTAATATCCTTAGAATAATTATCAAACAAATAAACGCCTGCTCTTAGAGCCATCCAAATGCCTTTCAAAGAATGATAATAATATGCTTCATAACCATTGCTTTGTAAAAAAGAAACAATTTCTTTATTATGGCTGATCCAGACTGCCCGTATAGTAAGGCAATCTTCATTTGCCTTCCATTCATGCCCTTCTTTTTTCCATGCATCCACTCTTTGTGCAAGTTTGTCTGACTGATATGCCGAATGCTGGCTTACATACAGATAAAAATATCTTGGATTATCTGCAAATCTTCTTCCAAATGTGCTTCCAAACACCCATATATTTTTATTTCCAGGCACTAAAAAAGATAACCAATAGACCGGAAGGAGCAGCAATTGTCCCCAATACTTTAATCCATTGATTATCTTTTTTTTCATCTATTTATACCTCCATGTATCTGACATTTGCATCCTACTTTTTATATATATCGTCATTTTTTCTATAAATATAACCTTTATAATCTAAAAAAGTGCAACGCCGGCGCGTTGCACTGCAAGAATTACGAAGTAATTCTTGTTGTCATTCCACAACCTGCTGGCATTTCCTTTTTATATCTTAACCGGTTCTACCATTTATAAACCTTTGTTTTACGTTCCATTAAATCTTTCTTGGCAATAACCGGATCTTCATAATACGAATCATTCTTGACATGTGTTGTGGAAATCTCTTCAAAAACGGCTCCGGTACGTGAGCTGAACGAATGCATCTGTCCACGAAGCACTGTCTGGATATCCCCCGGTTTCATTTCTCTTTCCTCTCCGTCTACAACGACTTCGAGATCACCATATAAAAGCTGGAAAGTCTCTTCTTTGACTTTGTGCATATGATCCGGATGCTGCTGTCCCGGTAAGACTGCAATCAGCTTCTTACAGTATTCACGATTGACAATACTGATGATCACGGCACCAAACTGACGGAAATGCTTCATACCGTAATGATGGGAAAGTTCTGCTTCAAAGGTATCTCCTAAATAAATATTCGCTTCATAAAGCATACCTTTTACATCATGGATCACGCTTCTTGCCAGATTCGTATCGGTAACCGGCTTTGTCTCATGCAATTCTTCATTTGCCTTATAATCTTTACTGGCAACGACACCTTCAAAGAATTCTCCGCTTGTCATCTGCTTATCATGGTTTGGCATCGCAAAGAAAACATCTTCTCTCTTTAACTCTGTTCCCTTTTTGACATCATGTTTCAGATAGACTCCACGCATCAATGAATTCAGCGAATCAATCTCTGCCTGGCTGATATAACGCTCTGTTTCCTTCTTCATCTTGCAGATTTCTTTGGCTTCTAATGCCGATTTAACCCATTTGTCTGCCTGATCCGGGTTCATCGAATAGGCATTTAACGAGATTGTTTCTGTAGGAAGTCCTACATGACGTTCTAAGATTTTAGCGCCTTTTGCAATCGCCATCATCGGGATCACATTATCATCCGGATCTTCATGACCGGAATACCCGATCACATTGTCAGGATAACGTCTTCTTAACTTGTCAATAAAATCAAGCTGTAAACGTTCAATCGGTGCCGGATATTCGGCAATGCAATGCATAAATGCAAAGTCGCATCTTTTATGCGTAAAATAGTTATATAACTTATCAATGTCAGAAATTGTCTTTCCACCTACTGATATAATCACCGGCTTATGTGTCGCTGCAATCTTTTCGAGCAATGGCCAGTCAAGAGAGCTGCAGCTGGCAACTTTGATAATATCGAGTCCCTGATCCATACACCAGTCCACACCATCTTCATCAAATGGTGTACTCATGGCGATCATGCCTTCACTGCGGATCGCTTCTACTAACTCTGTAAACTGGTCATAGGTCAGCCGTGTGCTTTCAAATCTTGGAATATGGTTGACATCTTTTCTACCCTTGTAGTCCGGGTGAATAAATGTATCCAGATTACGGTATTGCAATTTGACTGCTGCTTTAATGTTATACTTTCTTGCAATCTTTCCCATCTCATGGATAATATCTTTTCCATGTTCTACACTTCCCTGATGGCTGTTTGCCATTTCAAAAATAAACAAATCATCAAATATCTTACTCATAACTCTCCTCTTTTCTGTATCTAAATATTAATCTTAAATTAAACCACGGTCGCAACAATTACTGTCAAGAGCACAAGTAATGCTAATATCACAATATATGCAAATAAAAACTTTTTTTCTTATGCCTTTTCTATCTCCATTTTTGTCTGCTTGTCATATTCTTCTTTATAACTTCCCAGCCCACGATAATTTTCTTCATCTTTAAATGCAGCATCTGTCTGCTCACTATACGGTACATCCGGCTTGTTTGTTAATTCTTCAAAAATAATCTGTGCAATTCGCATTCCTGCTGATAATTCTATTGTATTGTTGGAAATATTCTGAATTCGTAAAAATGCAAATGTCACATGACCCGGCTGATAATGTGGTCCATCTACTTTTAATCCCTGACGCATTCTGGAATTTTTCTCAGCAATCCTGCCTAAGATATTCAAAGGAATTGCCAGTTTTTCTTTTGTTTTCACAAACACGGTTTCACCCGGTCTCAAATCATAATGTATATTCTCTTTTTCATCAATACCGCAAATCACTCCTATTGTCAGATCATATGATATACCATTCAAATTTTCTTCCTGATAACCGGCTTGAATCAATTGACCTTCCTGAATATAACTTTTTATATCCTTATCTACCAATATCATAAAATACACTCCTTTTAAAGCATCCGATAAAGCTATTTTACCGAATACTTTTTCCATAAAACACTCCAAAGGCATTATGTTAATTACGCATCATTATAGCCAATACCTTAGTTCATTCATGTAGATAAATGAACATTTTTACTTATAATTCCCTTTTATATTTCTACTTTTTCAGTATAGCACGCTTATTTTCATACAACAAGCGTTACTTACATATCTTTAACCTATATTCTATTACTATTTCCAACCAATGCTTTTATTTTTAGATAATTTATTTTCTTCTGAACAGAATCACTATGACACTTTATTCTTCCTGCAAAAGATACTCCTTCGCACGAAGGAACTCTTCTTCGGTATCAATATCAAAGTTGTCTTCCATCTTATAACCTGCAATCGTATCTCCCGTCATTGAATGCTTTTTTGTAACAACTTCACTTCGAAAGACATCAATACACGCATTTTGATAATACACATTCGGAAGCTGCTGCCGTGGCATGTTGTAGCATTCCGGTATGTCTGTCATTAATGGAGAAAGCATTCCGGTATCTTCATCCATATGCCACATCTTATAGGGGATTTCTTTTGCCGGTGCTACGCATCGCATACTGTCTACATCCGGGTGTACCTCCATATATCGAATCATATTTTCAATATCCTGTATCCGACGGATCGGATATGTCGGGCGAAGCTGTACAACAAGATCAGGTATATATCCTTCTTTTTCTTCTAAAAAGCTAAGAGCATGCATAAATACATCCAGATCAAGAGATGTATCTGTCGCATACTCTGCCGGTCTGATAAACGGTACTTCTGCTCCATATTCTCTCGCAATTGATGCATATTTTTCACTATCTGTACTTACGATCACTCGATCGATCAAGGATGTTTGCAATGCATGCTCAATAGAATACGCCAACATCGGCTTACCATTGATCAGTCTGATATTTTTATCAACAACACTTTTTGAGCCACTTCTGGCCGGTATTACAGCAAGTACTTCACTCATATGTTCTCTCCTTTGAACATTCTGTTCCTAACTATATTATATATCGGCTACACACCTAAAAAAATAACTCTTTTATCTTGCCGAATCAATTCCTGTTAAGCTTTACTACGCTGACAACATTTGTTTATCTGCTAAAAACACATGATCAACATACAAAATGTGTATTATGAACAGCTTTCTCCCGGTAATGCTTTCCATAACGAAATACATTTTCAATTGCTTTTTCTTTCTCTACACAGGCAAGCTCAATAATTTTTTCTACACAGATAGAAGAAATTTTTTTCTCTTCCAAATACGCTATTGCTTCTTTACAATCTTCATCTGACAAACTGTATTCAAGTCTTCTCACACAAAACTTCAACTTCATAAAATGTTCTTTAATCGTTGTACTATTAACCGGCTCTATGCAAGCAAAAAGATCACTTTCTCCTGCTGCTTTCTCACGATCCTGTATTTGAAAAAGCAGATATAATACAACAAAAAGCTCACTGCTTTGCATCTTTTTGATATGCTGGTATACCATTTCTTTTGCAAAATCCAGGTTTCCCTGATCTAGCTGTGCGATAATCAGATTTTCAATTCTTTGAACAGCAGCATTTTCTGTTTGCTGCTCTTTGCTTTCTACAAGCGTAGAATGATATTCCTTGCAAAAAAGTGCTCTATATTTCTCATAATTCTGAAAATTCAGGAAACCGCAATCATGAAGCACCCATGGCACTTCCTGATACGGAACGACCACATGATACCCTTTTATACGAAATTCATAGGATTGCGATGCATCGTAAAAATCCCATCCGTCAAAAAGATCTTCTCTCCATGGCACATCATACTGTGTCATCATCAAAAGACCATCCACGGCTTCAACTTGTGTATAAACCGCTTCTTTGTCATGTTCATGATCAAAGAAATCGTCTACTGTATTCAAATGGCAGCTCCGCAAGGCACCGATGCGGTCATTGGTTTCCCACATTACTGCACTTTGCGGCATTTTAAGCGTTCCGACCATTCCGATTATCCCAATTTCAGGATGCTTTAAAAAAAGTGCGATCGTGTCTTTTAAAAATCCGCGATATAAAACAAAAACGTCCTGATGCAAATAGACTTTATACTTCGCATCGCTTGCCTGCATCGCAGCATTATAGCCGGCTGTCATGGATTCTGCCTGTGCGATCGTCAAAAGATCCAGTTCAAATCCATCCGGGATTTCAAGACGATTCAAATAACGGATGCATTCCGATAAATACAGTTCATTATTATAGCAAATAATAAAGCAGATTTTTTGTTCATTCATATCTTCTCTCCATGTGCTTTTCGCTACCAATATTTTTCTCTGACTCTTTGCTCTATCGCATCATTTAGATCCCTGATTGCAGACTCAGAAGAAGTCATAAGCTTTGCCCTGTCTTTTGCTTTTGCAGACATTTCCCGATAAAATGCATCATCCTTACGATACCGTTCTATCTGCTCTTTCATTTCACTAAGATCATTGACTGCAAAATCCGGTCCACCGGATACAAAAACGTCCCCTGTCTTTGTATACACACCCGGAACTCCTTTGGCAAATGCTTCGATCACCGAGAATCCTCCCCCTAAACGGATCGGATTGATATAAAGATCACAAATTTCCATCAATGCTTCCATATCTTCACAATAGCCTATAAAGTTCGTATTTTGTTCTAAAACCGGATCATTTTGACACCAATCCGAATACGTTTCAAATTTTCCTGCCAGAACTACAAAAAAACCTTCTTTTTCCAGCGTGATCAAAAGTTTTGTAAAATCATCACTAAGCTCATAGTCCAGACGAATCCCTACGATAACCAATACAAAGGCATCTTCCGGTATCCGGTATTCTTTTCTTGTAAACGTATGTGTCTGTTCTTTTAATTCAAAAGTAAAACGGCTTTCGATCACATCCATATTGGCAAATGTCTCTTTTTCTTCTTCCCGTATCATTCTTCCTAATATCTTCATCGGGTTCATTGTATGTGGCAGATTAGAAAAAGCCAATGCCATAGATGCAGTCGGAATAGCCTGACCACATAGATCAGCGGTCATACTTCCGGTTCCCATCGATAAAATGTAGAATGGTTTTACCTGCCTGATCAGTCGGAGCACCGTGCGCAGTTTCCGTTCAATCGTCATCTTTTCTGATATTTGTAAAAAATCAAATTCATCTTCTCCAAAACGTATCACATGTGCGTTGCGATAGCTTTCCTCTACACTTCCAACAGCCGGATCATAGATGGGAATTTCTCCTGCTGCCAGATATTGTTCGGTTGTATTGACAATAAATACTTTTTTCCCTAATTTCTTTAACCATTTCACACGTTCGATCAACGTTTTCGTTGGAGCATGATTCATACCGAGAAGCTGAATCGTAAGAACAACAATACAAGCAGGATCTCTTTGTTCTTTCGGAATTTTCTCCAACTGTGATTTTGTTTTTTCAAAATAAATACCATAGCTTTTCCGATAGATCCGCTCAAGAAGGTTATAACTTTCCCGGTCTGTTTGCACCATCTTTTTCAAAGAAAGCCGTTTAAACTGATTCCAGATATAATACAGTTCATCAGCATTAAAATCGCCCAGAAGTATTTCTTTTAATAAACTATTTGTATCTTCTGTTTTTTTCTCTAATCGCATTAAAAGAGACAGTATAAAGCAAAAAAACTCTTTTGTCATCTTTTCTTCCTGTCTTTGATAACCTGTATTTTTCCTGTCAGCACATGGCTCTAATACCTCTTTACAAGCCTCGATCAACAAATCTTTTTGTTCTATTGCCGCCTGACTCAAATAATCATAGATCATATTATCTAACTCTTTGAATGCATTTTTATCCTGACATTCTTTGTATGACCTTAAAATTTCCGTCAATGAATTCAAAAAATCTCCTCCAGTGTTTGTTCTTTCATACCATGTATTCTTGCTCCGTTCGAAGCGTTGATCCATTCAATCTCCGTCTCAGATTCAATACGTCTTTCGATCCAGCGTCGGTAAATATCCAGCGTTTTACCGGTTCGTACCTGTCTGCCGCCAACACCTTCTACCAAACGTAAATTCTGTGTATCGACAAGCTTCTTTCCAACTCCTCCGGCATGCGTTTGCTCACCCGGATATCCCATATCCAGACCAACGACTATGATCCTTTTGCAATGCATACGAATTCCAAGATCGATTGCAAAGGTAGCTACCGATCCACCGGATTCATATAGTGTATATCCCATTTTGTGTGCTGTCTCTTCTGCTTCCGGCATTCCCTCCTGATAAGCAATATAACGCTTGCTTTCATATTCATTTGCCACAATTGCCGCTACTGTCGATAGGTAGATCAACGGGATTCCTGAATTTTCAATTCCACGGATACGGCAGCGAGTGCCTGCTTTTGCATCCGTCATTACAAGATAATCCGGACGGATCTTTTCTGCCAATACTTTTTGGGCAACTTTTCCGACACAAAGCATAACAATATCTTCTCTGCCGCTTAACTCTCGAAGCTTCTCCCAGTGTTCTTCTAACGACGGTCCACCGGCTAATAATATCATCGTTTTATCGCAGAATGTATCAGAAAGCACATCTACACATTCGTCCTGTAACGTCTGGTTTTTATGAAAATTTTCAACCAAAAGCTCACCCTGCTTTTCCATCGAAGCAAAGATCACTTTATAATTTTCTAAAATTTCACGAAGAGAACGATCCGGTGTGGTCTTGATCGCCGGTTCCCACATACAATAGCGTATGTCTTCTTTTTCTCCGTCAAGCCATGGAATATAATCTTTGGGATTTTTGCAATATACGATCGTCACTTTTGTATCTTCTAAAAGTTCTTTCAGGTTACGATAACGCATACAGATTGCAAGCACTTCGAGATCACTTTCCAAAACGACGATCTTTTTAGATGTCATTTTTGCTAATGCTTCTACATGATAGCCAAGAGCCATGCCAAACACGACATATTCCTCGCAGGATTCATTACGATTCGCTTTTGCAAAAAGTTCAGCCTCCCGTCTGGGATTTCTTGCAGAGCAAAGACGAATCTTTTTTTGCTCTTCTTCTAATGAAAGAACGACATCTCCATCCCTTGTCCGATCCAGATAAAATATTCTGTCGGATTCATCCTGAAATGTGTTTAACACACGATACAACTTAGAATCTTTCTTTTTTAAGATAGAAAGATTACTTTGCCAAAAATCATTTTCTTCCAATACAATTACTCCTGTACTTTTTTGCTCTCCATTAAAGTCAGATCAATACACTTTCAGAAAACTTCAGATGATCTGACTCTATACTTTTCATGAAAAACATATATTTTACTCTAAATTTTAATGATAATCTCTTATCACAATTTTGCTAACGATTCTTTCAACAATGGTGTCAATTCATCAATAGCTTCTATCATAGCTGTATAAACCGCTCCTGAGATAGCGAGCGTCTGTAACATGTTCTGATCTGCGTCTTCAGAAAGCATATTGATCTGCTGTACTTTTTCCGTAGTCATACCTGTAATATAGGTATCCAATAAGTTATATGCACTTTGTTTTGCTATTACATTATTGACTTTACGAATTGTTTTCAGACATTTTTCTTCTTTTTGAGCAGATGTATTATGCTTACGGATCAGTTTCATCAGATCTTCCTGTGCTTTTTTCCCTTCCGTTGCTTTCCCTCGTAAAAGAACAAATTCCTTTTCTAGATGCAGCATTTTCTCTTTGACTTTTGTATACTCTTCTGCGGAAAAAGTAGGTCCTGTCTCTTCTAAAACAGCCGCAAAATCAAATTCTTTTTTACATTCCTTTTTAATGACATCGGCTAAAGTCCGCACCTTAGATCCTTCGATCAAAGCACCGCCTTCTGTTGCATCAATTACTTCAATCTCGGGAAGTGCACGGATCGCATCTTCAAACCAGTCTTTATAGATCAGCCAGTCATAACGAGAACGTACTTTACCGCCATTCACGCCATCCACCATCTTCATGCCATAAGATTCATTGACAATGTGCTTTTCTACACCTCCGGCATGTGTCACATCTCCATCATAAGCAAGATCCTGACCGATCAGAACGATCTTTTTAAATCCTAAAGCAGCACAAGTACTGAATGCACCTGTCGCAACCGACCCGCCACTGCTATATGGTGGAAACTCTCTGCCAAACTCACTATACAAAGCTTCTGTATATGGTTCACTGCGAAACCAGATTTTTCTCGATCTGTTCTTCTCTAAGAAAAGATTTTTTGCTTCCACATTGCTAAAGATCGGCACCTGTTCACATCGCTCGTCAGTCAGATGACGCGGGCTTTTCTTCGCATCCAAAGTTACGATCGCATCAAATGGTGCATCATGCATCAATAAATATTTTACTGCTGTATCTGTTGCAAGAATAAACGCTTTTCCTTTTGCATTTTTCAATTGATCAATGTTCTTATCCAAAGATGGTCCGGCAGCAACAACAATTGCCGGCACTCCGTCCGGGATTTTATCTATCAGATCCGGAATATAGTTACTATCCTTGATAAAATGAAGATTTTTCATCACATTGCTAATAGCCGAATGCGCCAGATGTGCTTCGGTATCCCGATTAACCTTTGCCATTTTATTCACATTTTCTACAGCTGCTAAAAAATCCTTATACTGCTCTATATATAGCTTATCATAATTAGGATGAAAGCTTAAGATCTGTGAGGGAAGATTGGTCCAATGCACGCTTCTTTCCAATGCACCCGCAAATCCGTCGAGATTGATCTGATCTACATAAATCTGTACTCTCTCATCTTTTAAGACATCTTCCATATCAAAATGATCTAGGCAAAAACAGAATAATGCAAAATCCGGTTCACAAACAAAAACTTTTGCATCTGCATCCAGTCTTTTTAGTAATTCTCCTAAAAAGATACCATTGCCCAATCCATATAAAATGGTAATAATATTCATATTTTGAAAAGTAAACTGATCTGCCCATTTCTTAGCTTCCTGTGCCGGACGATATGTACTGTTCATTCGATTTACTTTTCCGTCTTTTTTTATACAAAGTGCCCAGTTTCCGTCTCTTGTTTCGGTTTTTTCGAACGAATCAAACGAAGGCTGCTGTTCTTTTTCTCTTTCTATTAGTTTTTCATATAATTTTGGTCTTACTTCCTGCAAGACCGAACGATTTTTCTCAGCGTTATCCATATCATTTCTCCAATGCTATTCCATATTACCAACAAGTTCTTCCATATATTCCAAATAGTCATATTGTAAGATATCTGCAAGCAATACCATATCTCCGTCTTGTAATGCATTCATTGCATCTTTTAAAATATTTGTAAGCTGTGCTTCATCCAAAACAAAATCATCATGTTCTGTCCGATAAGTAAATAAGGCATCAATTGCTGTCATCATATTGCTAAGTCCTATTGTAAATTGATCCAATGCCTCTTTTTCTTTTTGCTGGTAAAAAAGATCAACTATCCCTTTTACTTCTTCTATACTTTTCATTACAACATCTTTTGATCCACTCATCTGCAGCTTCCTCCTCTATTTTTGTTCATATTTCTAACATCTTAGAATATCCTCATAATACCATAATGATATCTATACTTCAAAATTCCACTCTTTTTAGCCATTATTTTTTATTAAAACAATACACAATTTAATGATAGAAAAAATGGAGCCGGTCGATAATCGACCAGCTCCATCCCAAGTTTAGGATACCATCCTAGTCCAATAATTACTGGAGTAAAGAAAGTACACCCTGTGTAGCCTGGTTTGCCTGAGCAAGCATAGACTGACCAGCCTGCTGTAAGATAGATGATGCTGAGTAAGAAACCATCTCGTCAGCCATATCTACGTCACGGATCTTGCTTTCTGATGACTGTAAGTTCTCAGCCATGTTATCAGCATTAGCAATTGTATGATCTAATCTGTTCTGTAAAGCACCAAGTGCAGATCTCTGTGTAGAAACCTTTGTGATAGCTGTGTTTACAGTTGTGATCAACTTAGTGATATCCTTACCTGTGCTAGAAGAAATAACCTTAGCAATTACAGTTGCAGAAACACCGAGCTTACCAGCTGTCATTGAGCTGATTGTGATGCTGATTGTCTGGTTTGTGTTAGCACCAACCTGAAGTTTCTTGTTCTTGAAACCACCTGAAAGAAGTCCCATTGTATTGAACTGTGTCTGAGTTGCAATACGGTTGATCTCTGATGTAAGAGCTCTAACTTCTTTAGCGATAGCCTTACGGTCAGCTGAAACGTTAGTATCGTTTGAAGCCTGAACTGTAAGTTCTCTCATTCTCTGAAGTACTGAGTGAATTTCACTTAAAGCACCTTCAGCTGTCTGGATAAGTGACTGACCATCTTCAGCGTTTGTTGAAGCCTGCTCAAGACCTCTGATCTGTCCTCTCATCTTCTCACTGATTGAAAGACCAGCTGCATCATCAGCTGCACGGTTTACTCTGTAACCAGAAGATAACTTCTCTGTGCTTCTTGCAAGATTTGTGTTTGTAATGCCTAACTGTCTGTTTGCGTTAAGCGCTGTCATATTATGCTGTACTATCATAGCATTTTCCTCCTTGATTTCGCAATGGCATCCATGCCATTGGTGCATTGTTTTTAGTTTGCTGCCCCTTCCATGTCCGTACACACTTTAGAAACCGCATATATCTATACTCCTTATGGAGAATAAATAACTTTGTTGTTTACATTAAGGTTATCGTCAGCTTTTCTGATTCTCTTAACCCATTTCCATAAAAAAATTAATTTTTTTGTTATTTTTTCTGATCCACAAAATAAGTCTGCCATTGGTGATGCTGATTTGACATATTTTGATAATACGATGCTGCGGTTTTGTTACTCGCATTAAAATCACGAATCTCTTTTCTTTTATTTTTCACAAACATTTCGAACTTATTTTTGTTCTTTTGCTCCAATGCCTGAATTTTCATGCTGCATTCCGTAATAATACGGATATAATTCTGCATTTCCAATATTTCAGGCTTAAAGCTTTGCGGATCTGCCTGTATAAAAGGATTCACTTTCGAAAATACACGCTCAAATCCACCATCTAATGTAAAGATCCGTGAGATCAATTCTTCTTTTTGCGATAGCATTTCATCAAAAGCATCTGCATCAACCGGATCTGATGACAAAATCTCTGCCTGACGCTTTGTCGCATCAAGAATCTTTTGCATCACTTCATATTTTTCTTTTAAGGAATCTTTTAATATGGATACATAAACTGTCACCTGATCTGCCATACATCCTCTTTTCTATAAATCACATACTATGTGTTTTTTTCATTACTTCGATCCACGTTTCACGCATTGTCTTAATATGCTTTAACGCTTCTTCGAGTATTTCATTGTCTTTTTTCATGTTCGCTTCAACAAGTCTCCGGTAAATATAATCATATACCTTATCAAACTCCTGTGATACCGGATACTTTGTATCAAGTGACACACGAAGCTGCACGATGATCTTTTGCGCTTTCTGAATGTTCAGATTCGCCTTTTCGATATTTTTTTCATCAATTGCCACCTGTGCCATATGACAAAACTTGATCGCACCATCATATAACATCAAAATAATCTTTGCCGGTGATGCTGTCTGAACAGAATTTTTTTGGTAAAGTTGTGCAGCATTTCGATATTGTGCCATTGTAGTTACCTCCTTGTATTAGCAATTACACCTTTTTCATAGCAGGCAATCCCTATACGAACTGCCTTGGCTTTTTAACTAAAGAAGTTTGAGAGCGAATTTGACTGGGAATTTAATGAAGCTAATGCTTTCTCCATTGCCGTAAACTGAGAATAATAACGCTCTTCCATGGTCGATAATTTGCTGTCCCACTTCTTGATCTCGTCTTTATAATCCGATAACTGAGAATTCATCTCAACATCATTATAGAATGTCAAAGCACTGCTCATGCTTGTCTTACCCATTTTCTTAAACAAGTCATCATAAAGATTTGATGCAAGTCCGGAGAATACTTCCATAACAAGATCCGGATCTTTATTCAGTAATTCTTCCAACTTGTTTGTTTCATCGGCGTACTCGCTGTCATCTTCATCACCCTTAATATGTAAGAGACCACCTTCTGCATAATCGGCTGATGTTGAAATACCTATTGATGACAATGCATACCTCTTGCCATCCGATGCTGTGATCGTTCCTGACATATTATCACGGAATGATGAGATCAGAGAACTTAATGTATCATCACGGCGAAGCAGGGAATCCTTAATCTTGTCTTCCCATTTTTCTACTTCATCATCTGACATTGCTTCTTTCTGCTCATCCGTCAGAACATCATAATCTTTAGCAGAGGATGCATTGTACTTCGTATTCATCTCTTTTAAGATTGAATTGTATTCTGAAATGAAGTCTTTGATCGTATCATAGATACCGGATACATCCTTGGTAACAGAAATCGAAACTTCACTACCCGCTGTCATATCCAGAATATTTAATGTCAACCCATTCACTGTAATCGTAGAACCCGAACTGCTAAGCGTTGCACCATTTAATTCGATTGATGCATCACTGGCTGCTATGACAACCATACCACTTGTATTACCGGCATCGCCTTCTGCAACGGCTGTACCATCAATAGAAGAAAGCCCCAGACCGGCAAGTACCGATGAAGAGTTTGTGATTGTACCAATATCATCTTTAAATGTTGTAGCTGCTGCTACGGAATCAATCTTACGTGTTGCACTGTCTTTCTTTAAGAAATCATCGTCTGCATTGGCAATACCGTTCTCTATACCATCTGTAATCTTCTGCTGGTATTCATCTGACTTCAAGTCTTTTGCAACATTTTTACTGATCAGAGAATTTATGCTGTCTGCTAATTCTTTCTCTGTCATTTTGTCAAGATCATCCTGCTTTACACCGGAATCCAGGAGTGCCTGTTTGCCTGCATCCGATACCTTTGTATGCTCATCATCTGTAAAATAGCTTGCTTCATAACCATCCTGAAGCTGCTTTTTATAATATGCATTGACCGCATTAGATGCTGCTTTATCTGTATATGACTCAATAGAATTCTGTACCTTATCAATTGTAGCAGAACCTGTCTGTAACTGGTCAAAGATCTTTTGTACACTTGCTTTATCAGAAGAAGACAAGTTATCGTAACCAATCTGCTTTTTCCAGTTAGCGATCGTATCCTGCTGGTCTGTTGTCAGATTACTTGCCGTAATTGAAAACGTCTGATCCACACCACTATCATCCGAACTGATAAAAAATCTCTGCTGTGTCTCATCAAAGCTGGCTTTTAGTCCTGCGTTTGTGCATGCTTTTGTAAAATCTCCAATTGTGGTATTTTCATCAACCAGCAAAAGCGATGTGCCGGATTTTGACTTGATCGCAATCTGTGTACCGGCTGCGATCGGATCAGCAAGCTCGGTAAGTTTTGTTGTTTCTTTTGCTTTCGAGCCATCTGTAAGTGTACCAAGTTTTCCGCTTGTTACATACTGAGCCGAAGCTAAAGAATTTACTTTGACCTTATAAGTACCTTCTGCTGCCTGTGATGTAGCAGTCGCTGTTACTTTACTGGTATCTGAACTTGTTGCCGCTTTGGTTTTATATGCAGATTGTGATTTAATCTTATTTAAAGATCCCTTATAGAAATCATAGAGTTTTGTATTCATCTCGCTCCAGATATCTTTTTTCCATTCAAGCTTTGTCTTTTTGCTTGTGACTTTTGTTTTCTTCATTCGCTGTGCAGACATCAATGCCTGTACGATTGAATCGGTATCCAATCCTGAATTAAGACCTGTCATTCTAATCATAATTCTGCCTCCTTATCGTTTCTCATCTACGATCAATCCTGCAATTTCCCAAATCTTTTTAATTGCTTCAAGAGATTTTTCAGGCGGTACTTCACGAATAAGATCGCCGGTATCTTTATCATATACCTTTACCGTGATCGTATTGGTCGGATCATCAAAATCATACTCACAACGTGTCTTTTTGATTCTTGAATTCATATTTGACATTGCTGACTCAAGTGTGCTCTGAGCTACTTCTTTGTCCTTTTGATTGTCTTTTGTCTTTCCTTTGTCACCGTCATCACCAAACGTAGTCTTTTTGACTGTATTTGTACTACTTACCATACCTGCTGTCGTGTCTTTTGTCTCTATCTCAGTCGGTATGATCTTTCGGTTTGGATCAGCCGAAAAACCATTAAGCTTTGCTTCCATTGCCATTGTAATACACCTCCATGTGCAAATGCTGTAAATAAACTTCAAAAATAACGTCTGTAACTTTTGATATATCCTTATATCTAACTAACCTTTATATCGACATTTTTGCTATTTATCTTTACTCTTTTTTTCAAATAAGTCTCTGATCTTTGCAATATCGACTTCCTGTCCTGCCTGTTTATTTTCTTCCTGAATCTGCAGATAAATCTCTTTTCGGTAAACCGGAATGGATTTTGGTGCACTGATTCCGATCTTTACCTGATCTCCTTTAATCTCCAGTAATGTGATCTCGATATCATCACCGATCATGATCGACTGGTTTACCTTTCTGGCTAATGCTAACATCTGACTCCTCCGATCCTGCTTATTGTTCTTCTAATATCATATGTTTAACCTGATACTCATTATTCTCTGCAATGATCTGCATCGCTTTGTTATTACGCGTATTGATAACGATAGGTGCTTTCATGTTCACAGAAGTTTTGCTGACATCTGCCGGAACAGTTGCCAAAAGAAAAACCGCCAGATCTTCTGTCTCAAAATCTCCAAGCTGTTTTAACAATGCATCTTCTACAACCGGATCATAGGACGTATCCACACGAAACGGATTCACGATCGGGAATGCAAGCCCCTCTTCCGTAATACATTGCAGCCAGGAAAAGAATGCTTCCTGACCTTCTTCTATATCATATAAGATCGTATAATCCGTATACTGTTCAAACCCCGGAATTCCTTTTTCGAAATGGATCACTTTGGTATCTTCAATGTCTACCTCACCAAAATATCTTGTTTTTACTCTCATCTTGTCCTCCTCACCAAATACCCTTTACTCATTAAATATAATTAAGTAAAGAAGTACCAAGAATCTTTACTGTAGCAGATAAGGATGCCTGATACAGATTGTCTGCCTGAGTCATATTGATATATGCATCTGTCAGATCGACATCTTCATTATCTGACAATTTTTCTTCTGTGTTAGTACTCTGATCATCCAGTTTATCTTCTGTCAGTTCAAGACGGTTATAACGTGAACCGAGATCTGCTAATGCAACATTTAACTTATCCTGCGTAAAGCTTACCATACTCAGTCCTTTTGTAAATGCCTCTGTCATAACTTCCGTACGAAGCTTTTTCTCTGATTCAAAACGACTCTGAAGTTCCTTTAATGCAGCAATCTCATCCTCATCGGCACTGTTTGCGATCTGCTTATCTACATCACTCATCTTCTGCTCTAACTCATCCATTGCCTGCACACATTCTTCAATGTGATTGATCGCACGATAGATCTTTGGATCAAATGCATCTTTTGCCTGTGTATTGACAACAGCTGTCTGGCTGAAATTGACTTCATAACGGATATCCTGTTTCTCCGGTGCAGAATAATTGATTGTTCTTCCTGTACTTGTATTATAACTTGTACATCCAAAATACATTTCCGGACGGATATCACTCTTTTCAAATTCTTTCTTTGTATAATCAACCATAATTGTTGCATTATTCATCTGGACATCAGAATATGCCTGCGCACCAAAGATCACGGTGCCGGTATCATACAGATAAATTGTATCAAAGTTGGTACCGTTTGCTTTATTATAAGCATCTACATCATATGCGTTCGGATCGTCTGAACTTACCACTGCACTGGATAAAGTATCCGTAACCGTTGTGCCTGCTGCATTCTTATAGGATGTTGTAATATTAAATACCGTATTATCTCCTGTGATCGCACTGTTTGAGCAATTGCGATAAGAAAGCTGTAAGCGGTATGCGGTATCCTGAGATGCAAGCTGGTCGGAATAATCCGTGATATCATTACCTGCTACATATCCCACATTACTTGTAACATATTTGATCGTATCAATTGCTTTTGATGAAAAACTTTCCGAAATCTTATATTCCAGATTATCGGTATCGGTCGGAAAGATAAGAGAGGTATCGGTACGATATCCGCTAAATACATATCTGCCCGAATAATCGGTATTAGCTTCATCTTCAAAGATAGAAGAAACATATTCCTGCAGCACAGAAAGGACAGAGTTTCTCTGATCTGATTCAAGATAATCATTTGCACCCTGGTTTAAATAACCTTTCATATTCTTTAAAGTTGTATTTGCATTTTTTAATGCTGTCTCTGTAGAATCCATCCAGTCCATGGCGTCCGATACATTTTTACTTGCATACTGCCTGATCTGTGTATAAGTAGTACGCAGTTGTAAAGCACGAACCGCTACTGTAGGATCATCCGATGGACGCTGGATCTTTTTTTGTGACGCATATTGTGTCTGGTATTTTAAAAATAAATTTTTCGCATTGGTAATATGCTGCTGCGAACTATTTGTGATCATGCTGTTTGTAACTCTCATGAAACCCTCCTATCTATGCTTTGCAAGCATCGCTCTTCATTTATCAGTCTGTCTGATTGCGGTACAACGAAATTCAGATTTTGACATTTTCGTTATACTAGACTGCTGTTCCATTGATCAACTTATCTAACACTTCATTCATAACAGATAATACTTTATATTGATAATTCAACAGATTCTGGCAGATGATCATGTTCTGGCCTTCTTCATCTTCATCAACACCCGCTGTTGATAACCTTCTGTTTGCTACTGCATTTTTGATGTTTTCTGCATTCTCCATCGCCGTTTTCACCTTAGATCCATCTACACCGGCTGCAGAAGTAAGCACCTGTAAAAAAGATCCCGGTTTTCCCTGTCGAAACATCGTAGTATCATTTGCAAGGTCAGACATCTTCGCTAAGTTACCACCATTTGATACACCGCCGCCCTGTGTATCGGAAAGTGCAAGCAAAGAACCGTCTTTTGCAATCTGTGAATCAATATTGCAATTCAACGCGGTCATCATATAATAACTTGTATTAGCATACCCTTCGGTATCCGTTGCGATCTTTCCATTAGCATCTAAGGCTAATAAGGAATCAAACGTAAATCCTGTCTTTACAGTATCCGAAAAGCGCATCTCAATACCATTTACTTTATCTTTTGCAATAAACATCTGCTGACCTGCATTATCATTCAGATCATAACCACTTGTCTGTACTTTATTGAAGTTATATGAAAAGGTTCTGATAAATTCATTCAGCTGCGACATATAATAAGGAACACCTCTGTAATCTACCGCATCGCTGATATGCATATCCTCGTCCTGAATATCTCTTCCTAATGCATTTTCCAATGTAAATGTATACGTATAATTCCCATCTGCGTCCACTGTTGCTGTAAATGACTTATAATTATATGTAGCATTTCCCAGTGTGATCACACCATCCGAAGCCGGAATATCCAGTTTTAAAAGAGAATTTCCAAGGTCGTTTACATCTGTTACTGTTAATGTTTTAGAACCCGCTGTTCCGGTTGCTTTTCCTTCAAATGTCTCATTATTATTACCATCACGCATTTCAAACAATGCCTGCAGCTTGCCGCCTAATGCTTTGCTCCGCTTATCAAAACTCTGACCTGTACTCCATGTCAGATCATACATCTTATCCATATCATTCATAGAATAACAGGTATCCATTGCTGTATACTTGATCGTATTATAATCATTGGTATCTACTAAAGGCGAACCTGCAATCGATACAATGTATTGAGCAAGTCCGTTACCGTTTGTCGGCTCTTTTTCTACAACATCAACATCCACTAATGCCGAAAGCTCATCTATGATCGTTGCTCTCTGGTCGCGCAGATCATTTGCCTTTGTACCATATATTTCAATCGTAGCGATCTGCTTGTTCAGCGATGCGATCTGCTGTGCATACGCATTGATCTGATCTACTGTTGATGCTATCTGGTCATTTAAATCTTTTTGTAATGCCTGTAACGAATTCGCTACTTCATTGATCGATTTGACTAATGTATCTGCATAACCGACTGTCTGTGTACGAATCGTTGTGCTGGATGGATCTGTTGTCAGACTGGTAACTACTTTGAAAAAATTATCCAAAGAATTTGTCATTCCGCCACTTGTACTGTCTTTTGCATACAGATCGTTCTCAATACTGTTCATATAATAATTTAATGATTCATAACGGCTATAGCTTGTATTGCTCATGCGATATTTATTATCGTAATAAACGTCTCTCTGGCTGTCAATGCTGATTGCATCGACACCGGTTCCTACCATACCATATGTAGTTTTAAAAGAGATTGCTTCTGTTGCCTGCTGTTTTACAACCTGTCTGGAATATCCTGTTGTTTTTACATTTGCGATATTATGTGCTGTTGTATTTAATACGGCATTGTAGGTAGACATACCTGATCTTGCAATATTTAACCCAAAAAATGTTGATGGCATCTCTTATCCCTCCTATCCTAAACGTTCGATCAAATGCTGTAACATTGCATCTACCGTCGTGATATATCTTGATGCAGCATTGTACGCATGCTGGTACATCAAAAGACTTGTCATTTCTTCTTCTGTCGATACACCGGCAATCTGCTGTCTCTTATCTTCTATGCTTTCTGTTTCTTTTGTCTGGTTTTCCATAATACTCTTCCAGACACTCCCCTGCGTAGCAAGGTTTCCGACCATTGCATCATAGAAACCGTCTGCACCATATTTTGATAATGCATTCGGATCTAATGCCGTATCTTCTTTTCTCCAGCTTGCAAGAATATTTTCATATGGTGTCTGTAAATATGTTCCATAATTTCCGGTTGCGGGATTACCCTTGACCGGAAGATAAGAATAATTCTCTTTTAGGCTCGAATTCACTTCCATATTCTGTAATGTATATAATGTATTTTTATCATCTGCGTCTTCTTCATTGTATACATACAGACTGTATGTCTTTGTACCATCCGCTGCAACATTTTCCTTTGTCAGCGTGATCGTGTTGCCATTCTCATCTGTGGTTGTCACAGGTCCGTTTACCGTATATACCGTATAACGTGAACCTTGTCCTTTTCGTGTGAAAACTTCCGTTCCGATTGTTTCATCGTCATCCGCACCTACCAGGCAGTTGTTCGCATCAAGTACTTTTGCATTTGTCAATGCCGGCATTGCTTTTCCATTTGCATCGGTTCCGGTAACACCTGTCAGATCTGCATCAACATTTGGTGCAAATGCATCATTGACAGCTGTAACGATCTTGTGGATCAAAAGGTCAAACTGTGCTTCTACTTTCTCTAGCAGACAATTTCCTGTTGTATTATTATAATTCTCCAATTCATAGGATGTCGGATTCTGTACAATATCTGTGTACACACCAACATTCTTGCCTCGTGCTGTCAGAATACCAAGAAGTGAACCCATATCTGTTTCTTCTTCCTGTGAGTATGCACGATTGATATCATATACTTCACCATAACCGTTCTTTTCCCATACTACCGTATACATTGGAGAAGATTCAATATCGGTATATGTTCCGGTTGCTTCATCGTATTTCTGGTTCTTGATATTTTTGCAAGCCATATGATACGATCTTGATTCATCAACTAACGGTGCGTTATTGATTCTGACGTTAACCTGTCCTGTGCTGTCTTCATAGTAATCATAGTTTGTATATTCCGCTAACTGATCTAATAAAAGGTTTCTTGCATCACGGTAATCATTTGCATTTTCAAGTCCCGATGCTTCTGCTGCGGAAATCTTTGTATTCAGCTCTGCGATCTGGTCAGCAATCTTGTTGATCGATGTTACCTGACTTTCAATCTGTGAATTCAGATTAACCTGATAACTCTTCAATGCAGAATAGACATTTTGTGCCTTTTCCAAGAACGATTCTGCCTGTGTAATGAAAAGCTTACGATTTGTAATACTTTCCGGATTGGTTGACAGATCTTGTACAGTCTGCCAGATGTCCGATAAGACATCATTGAACTCCACGCCTTCTGTCTCGCCTAAGATATCTTCAATCTCGGTTGCCGTATTATACTGTACTTCGTAGAAAGTCTGTCTGCTGACTTCCTTTCTATACTCTTTATCCAGAAATTCATTTCTGATCTGACGTATTGTGGCAATCGTTGTACCGTATCCTACCTGAAGTGTAGAATTCGTTGTTGTCTTGATTGTCTGATAATAGGTATCTTTATTGATATTCTGCTGTCTGGTATACCCCTGCGTCTTTGTATTCGCAAGGTTATGTGCCGTTGTATTCAGTCCTGCCTGCGACGATTGCAAGCCGGAAACACCCGCATTAAAACTTGTAAATAAACTCATCTTTTCCTCCGTTTCAATAATATGTACTCTCGATATCTTCTCAAAAACCAATCCGAAAGCACATCAATCTATATCCATTCAATATATTCAACTTTTCTTTTCAAAACTCATATCTTTCTGACCGGATGACCACTACCGGTCATCCTATCACTTCCGATATATTGCCAGATTTTAATTCTCTTATACAGCAAAAAAACGGCTGTCACAGTACAGGGAGCTTTACGCTCCCCGTAAACAATCACTACTGCTTTGCATCAAACCCTCCCGGTGTATATCCCGGACTGTAGGATGACGATGCATTGCGGTCGTAATTATTTACCCCTGGTGACATCCGTGTACTTTGAATAAAATTCATATTGAATTCTATCATTTCAAGGGAATTCTCAATGAGATTTTTATTTTTCTCATTAATATCTACTAAACGCCTCATGATCACTTTCAATTCATCATGAAGCTGTGCTATCTTTTTTCTTTCTCCAGGCTGCTTTTCTAACAGCGTTGCCAATGTTGTCAGATCCAATGTGCTCGCATCCCTGTTTAGCACGACTCCAATATTGGCAATCACTTCTTCTCTTTTCTTTCCTATCGCTGTCGCTTTCTCAACCAAAGCCTGCTCTTCCCGGGTTACCTCTTCCAGTTCTTTCAGATCTCCACGGGTTAAGATCTCCGTCTTCTTCTCTGATACCGGAATCAGTTTCTCATAAATTTCTTTTTCACCGCTCAATGCAGTAAAAAGATCCTCCATCAAACTAGCCAATGTTCAACCTCATTTCTTATATTGAGATGTCATAGTAATTACTGATCATCTTTTCTGCGATTTCCTGTGAAGATACGTTATACGTTCCACTGGCAAGTGCTTCTTTCATTTCAGCAACTCTGTCTTCGCGAACATCTGATGACTCAGCGATCGCATTCTTTGCTACCTGATAATCTTTTGCAGATTGAGAGATTTCATAAGCATCCTGATATGAGGATTTCTTTGTCTTACCTACGCTTTTTACCTTTGTTGACTGGTACAGCTGACTTACATGATTAATGGCATCTACTCTCATTCTAATCACCACCTAAATAAAATTTCACAACATTTTCAATATAAATATCGGAATGATAAAAAAGAAACTTTAGTTTTTTTTTGACTTTTTTGCAAAAAATAAAAAAGTGCAAAGCCCGCACTTTGCACTGCAAGAATTGCTAATGCAATTCTTTTTGATGCACCACTACTGCACGAGCAGATTCCTATTCCACAAAAAAGGACAGCACCTATGTGCTGCCCTCTGTCAGACCATCTGATCTTTTTATTCGTATTTAACATCCTTTAAGATATCCGAAAAGTCAAAGGTAGCAAAGTAATCCTTTGGCGTCTCTGCACGACGGATCATCTTAACACTTCCGTCTTCCTGTAACAACAACTCTGCTGATTTCAATTTACCATTGTAATTATATCCCATTGCAAAACCATGTGCACCTGCATCATGAATGAACAAATAATCTCCCATATCAATCTTTGGAAGCATTCTGTCTACTGCAAATTTATCATTATTCTCACAAAGAGATCCTGTTACATCATATTTGTGATCACAAGGAGCGTCTTCCTTCCCAAGAACCGTGATATGATGATATGCACCATACATAGCCGGTCTCATCAGATTGACAGCACATGCATCTACACCGATATATTCCTTATAAATATGCTTCTCATGGATTGCTTTTGTGACAAGTCCACCGTAAGGTGCAAGCATAAATCTTCCTAATTCTGTAAAGATTGCAACATCACCAAGCCCTGCAGGTACCATGATCTTTTCAAACTGCTTACGGACACCTTCACCGATCACTGCAATATCATTCGGCTCTTTGTCCGGTGTATAAGGAATACCGACACCACCGGAAAGATTGATGAATGCAATATCTACACCTGTTTCTTCCTTCAATTCAACAGCAAGATCAAAAAGAATACCTGCTAATGTAGGATAATATTCATTTGATACGGTATTACTTGCAAGGAAAGAATGAATTCCAAAACGCTTTGCTCCCATTTTTTTCAAACGTTTGAACGCTTCTTTCATCTGCTCTTTTGTCATACCGTATTTGGCATCTCCCGGATTATCCATAATGTCTGTTCCCATCTTGAACACTCCGCCCGGATTGTAACGACAGCAGATAGTCTCCGGAATACCTGCTTCTTTTTCCAGGAAATCAATATGTGTAATATCATCTAAGTTGATAAATGCATCTAATGCTTTTGCTTTTTTATATTCTTCTGCCGGAGTTACGTTTGAAGAAAACATAATGTCTGATCCATGGAAGCCACAAGCTTCTGACATCATAAGCTCTGTCAATGAAGAACAGTCAACACCACATCCTTCTTCCTGTAATATTTTTAAAATATATGGATTCGGAGTTGCTTTTACCGCAAAATATTCACGATATCCTTTATTCCATGAAAATGCTGCTTTTAACTTACGTGCATTCTCTCTGATCCCTTTTTCATCATAAATATGAAACGGAGTCGGATATGTCTTTGCAATCTCTTCTACTTGTTCTTTGGTTACAAATGGTGTCTTTTTCATAATCTGTCTCTTCCTTTCTATACTTTACAGACTAACATCGTAAATCGCCTTATGATCGTCTGATTCTTCTGGTAAACTCCACACAATCTTTATCATATCAAAAAGCAAATCCACTTTCAATACTTCTTTTTGGCGCAAGTGCAAACATTTGTTCTGATTATTTGCAATCTTATTTTTATTTGTGCTATACTTATTAGATATGTACGCAATAAACACTTGAGCCGGTTTACCGGCATTTATAAAAAAGCAACTTAAAGGGGAAAGAAAATGAGCGAATATTCAGGAAAAGATATTGTAATCCTGGAAGGATTAGAAGCAGTCAGAAAAAGACCGGGTATGTATATCGGTTCAACCGGTTCGAGGGGTCTTCATCATCTGATCTGGGAAATCTTAGACAACAGTATTGATGAACATCTTGCGGGATTTTGTGATGAAATCCATATCACGATGCAAAAAGACGGAGGAATCTGTATCGAAGATAACGGGCGAGGGGTTCCGGTTGACTTACATCCGACCAAGAAGATACCGACAGTACGTGTTGTATATACGATCCTGCATGCCGGTGGAAAGTTCGGAAACAGTGCCTACAAAGTTTCAGGCGGTCTGCATGGTGTCGGCTCTTCTGTTGTCAATGCATTATCAACAAAAATGATCGTTGAGGTACGCCATAACGGATGCATCTATCAGGATATCTATGAGAATGGCGGTAAGCCTGCTGTCTCCTTAGAAAACGGAATGCTTCCGGTCATTGGCAAATGTGCAAAAAGTGCTTCCGGCACAAAAGTAACCTTTTATCCCGATCCGGAAATTTTTGAAACAATCCATTTCAAACCGGAAGTGATCAAAAAGAAATTAAAAGAGATCGCCTTTTTGAATAAAAATCTCAAATTGATCTTTAAAAACGAAATGGACGACGAAGAAATTGTCTATCTTGAAGAATTCGGAATCCAGAGTTTCGTCCGCTATATCAACAGAGATGCCGTTGTATTGCATGAAGATCCTATTTACATAGAAGGAAAAAGCGGTGATATTGAAGTTGAGATTGCTTTCCAGTATACAACGAATTTTTCAGAACAGATCAATCCGTATTGTAACCGTATCAATGTCGTAGACGGCGGTACCTTAGTAACCGGCTTTAAAACCGGTCTCACGCGTGTAATGAATCAGTATGCAAGAGAACTTGGCATCTTAAAAGAAAAAGACGAAAACTTTGACGGAAAGGATATCCGAAACGGTCTTGTTGCAATCATTTCGATCAAGCATCCCGATCCGCAGTTCGAAGGACAGACAAAAACGAAGCTTGGAAATACTGACGCAAAAACAGCTGTAGAAGATGTCTTTACCACGCAGGTACAACGTTATCTTGATAAGAATGTCGAAGTCTTAAAAAAAATCTTAGACAATTCCTTAAAATCCTACAATGCCAGAAAAGCGAGTGATAAAGCAAGAACCGCTGTCTTAAAACAGTTAAATGATATTGACAGCAAAAGCAAACTTGCTGCATGCACTTCTAAAAAGCCGGAAGAATGTGAAGTATACATTGTCGAGGGTGACTCTGCCGGCGGTACGGTAAAAACAGCCCGTAACCGAAAGACGCAGGCAGTTCTTCCTTTGCGTGGAAAAATCTTAAACGTAGAGAAAGCTTCGTTAGAAAAGATCTTACAAAACAACGAGATCAAATCCATGATCGCATCCTTTGGCTGTGGCATTGGTGATGATTTCGATATCAAAAAACTACGCTATGACAAGATCATTATCCTGACCGATGCCGATGTCGATGGTGCTCATATCAGTACATTGCTTTTAACATTCTTTTATCGTTTTATGCCGGAACTAATCTATGAAGGAAAAGTCTATCGTGGTCTTCCGCCATTATATAAGGTAGATTACGAGAACAAAAAGCTGCCGGTCAAAGATAATGATAAAGCCGAAAAAGGCAAAAAAAGCCGTAGCAAAAAAATACGTTCCGAATATATCTTTAACGACTTTGAGTTAGAAAAATTCCGTAAGAATAAAGATAACAAGATCCTAAGTATCCAACGTTACAAAGGTCTTGGCGAAATGGATGCCAGCCAGCTCTGGGAGACAACACTTGATCCCGAGACAAGAATTCTTGCACAGATCTCTATCAGTGATACGGTTGAGGCAGATGATGTGACTACGACATTAATGAGCAGCAGTGTCCCACCAAGACGGCAGTTTATTATGGAAGAAGCCAAGTATGCTACATTAGATGTGTAATGTTCTTTCCCGCTATAGATGGTATCACTGCATAATAAAGATTTAGATATAAAATTGAAATAGAAACGAGGATTATAATGACAACGAAAGACCAATCAATCATTCAATTAGATTTTTCAGATGAAATGAAAAATTCCTACCGGGATTATGCTGTCAGCGTTATTATCTCGCGTGCACTTCCCGATGTCAGAGACGGACTCAAACCGGTTCAGCGAAGAATATTATATGCCATGACAGAACTCGGACTGGCACCGGACAAGCCACACAGAAAAAGTGCCCGTATCGTCGGAGATACCATGGGTAAATATCATCCGCATGGCGACAGCTCCATCTACGATGCTTTAGTACATATGACCGAAGATTATTCCCTAAACCTTCCTTTAGTAGATGGTCATGGTAACTTTGGTTCCATTGACGGAGACAGTGCTGCTGCGATGCGATATACCGAAGCCCGTTTGTCTGCAGGTGCCTTGACGCTTCTTGAAAACTTAGACAAAGGACTGGTTCCTTTCGGTCCAAACTTTGATGAAAGCGAAAAGGAGCCACTTGTTTTACCGGCTACACTGCCAAACCTTTTGATCAACGGTACAACCGGTATTGCTGTCGGTATGGCGACAAACATTCCACCGCATAATGTATCCGAAGTTATTGACGGAACCGTGGCATTGATCAAAAATCCTGATATTACAACAAAAGGACTTATGAAATATATCAAGGGACCGGATTTTCCAACCGGAGCAATGATCACAAATGCTGACAGCATTGAACAGATCTATAATACCGGTGAAGGGAAATTAACGATCCGTGCCAAAACAGAAATTGAAAACAGCGATAACGGACGCAAAAATATTGTAATTACCGAAATTCCCTATACCGTTGCCGGTAACAAAACAAAATTATTAGAAAGCCTTGTCGCTCTGACAAAAGATAAAGTCTTTGATGAGATCTATGATGTCCGTGATGAGTCTTCAAAAGAAGGAATCCGTCTTGTGATCGAAGTAAAAAAAGACCGTAATATCGAAAATCTCTTAAATGGGCTCTATAAAAAGACAGCCATGGAAGATACCTATGGTGTCAATATGCTTGCAGTCAAAGACAAACAGCCGATCACATTTACGTTAAAGCATATGCTTCAGGAATTTGTACTTTTCCAGGAAGAGTTATATACCAAAGAATATGAGCATCTTCTTGCCAAAGCCAAAGACCGCCTTGAGATTGTAAACGGTCTGATCAAGGCAACCGATGTGATCGATCTGATCATTGAGATTTTACGTGGCAGCCAGTCTGTCAAGCAGGCAAAATCCTGCCTGATCGATGGAATCACCGAAGGGATCACATTCCGTTCCAAAAAATCAGAAAAAGATGCCGCTACGCTCTCTTTTACCGAACGTCAGGCAGATGCGATCCTTGCTATGCCGTTAAGCCGTCTGATCGGTCTTGAACTTTTAAAACTACACCAGGAAAAAGATGTACTTGATGATAACATTGCACAATATCTTGTGATCTTAAACAACAAAGAAGAATTAGACAAAACGATCATTGCCCGTCTGAAACGATACAAAAAACAATTTGGAGTACCCAGAAAAACAGAACTTGCGAATGTCTCTCAGGTCAAATATGTTGAAGAGATCAAAGAAGAGGATATCTATGTTCTGATCGATCGCTTTGGCTACATCAAATCTGTTGATGCCACAAGTTATTCCCGCCTTTCTGCAGAAACGCTCAACGATTATGCACATATCGTCTGTATGCGTAACACAGATCGGCTTTGTGTCTTCTCTTCTGCGGGTAACATGTATCAGATCAAAGCCATGAACATACCAAAAGGCAGGAGCCGCGATAAGGGTGTGCTGATCCAGTCACTTTGCAAGATTGGGCACGAAGATGCTCTGCTTTATGTCGATGCAGAAACATTATTTAATTCACAGCTTCTCTTTACAACAGCATATGGTTTTGTCAAGCTGGTATCGGGTATTGAATTCGATACGAACCGTCTGGCAATCGCTTCTACCAAACTGGATGAGAATGATCACCTTGCCGGTGTGACTTTATTAACCGTAGAAGATGCGATCGCACAGGATCGTAAAGTCATTATGATCACAAAAGATGGACTGTCTCTTGGCTTTCCACTCACAGAAGTCAGCGAGCTCAAAAAAACAAGCCGTGGCGTTAAAGGTATTGCACTGGAAAAAGAGGACCTTGTCGAATACGCTTCCGTCGTAACGCCGGATTGTGAAGAGGTCACTTTTGAACAGACTAAATACAATCCAAAGAAGATACGAAACCGCAAACGAGGTGCGAAGGGGCAGAAAGCACAGATACGTCTTTCTTAATACAATAGAGTATTGTCTGTATGAATAGAGCGACATCTGTCCGAAAAGCCCTGTATAGCCAAAAAGCTCTATGCGATAGAATGAAACTATACTGCCTTCCAAAATCAGATTTAAAATCTATTTTGGAAAGCGGTATCAGAATTCTATAACATAGAGCTTTTTATGATATGAATTTTCTTTTTTATCTAATACAATGATGATGCCAAAAAGAAATAAAAATTTTCTCATATCATTGTGGAATTTTAACATCGATCACTTTGTACTTCTTATTCCTCTTGTGCATCCTCTTTAGAAGCTTCTGTACTGTCTTCTTTTGCTTCTGTTTCTTCTTCCTCACCAATATCTAATGTCACATAATCTCTGTCACTGTCATCGTTCTCATCTTCAAAGATATCATCAAAGTCATCTTCGAAATCATCTTCTTCTAAGTCTGCTTTGCGTTTGTCCCAGAAATATAAGACACCGGCAACACTTCCTGCTACTGCAGCAACACCTACTACAAATTTCAAAAATTTCTTCATAAATCATCCCTCATTTCAAACATTATTAACGAGTTGTCAGTTTCTTTGTAATATGCCATAAGAATGGATCTAATCCTTTGTCCATTGCAAGAGCTTCCTGAATATCAAAGTCAACGAATTCGCCTTCTTTATATCCTACAACACGGTTAGATTTACCCTCGCAAAGAAGTTCAACTGCTTTCGCACCCATAGCAGAAGCAAATACACGGTCTTTACATGTTGGATTACCACCACGCTGGATATGACCAAGTACCGTAGCTCTTGTCTCAACACCGGTAGCAATCTCAATCACCTTTGCCATCTCCGCTGAGTTTCCGATTCCCTCTGCATTGACAATGATATGGTTCTTCTTACCGATGCGTCGTCTATCCTGAATCTTATTGATGATTCTCTGGATATCACCATGATATTCTTCTGTTGTCAATATATACTCTGCACCACTTGCAATACCGGTCCAAAGTGCGATATGACCTGCTGTACGTCCCATTACTTCAACAATGCTGCATCGTTCATGTGATTCTGATGTATCTCTCAATTTATCGATTGCTTCCATTGCTGTATTGATCGCTGTATCAAATCCGATCGTGTACTCTGTACATGCAATATCCAGATCGATCGTTCCCGGAACACCAATCGTATTGATTCCATGCTGTGCAAGCTTGCTCGCACCATTGAAAGAACCATCACCACCGATTACTACGATACCATCAATACCATGCTTACGACAGATCTCAGCACCTTTTTTCTGGTATTCTTCATGCTTGAACTCAAGACAGCGGGCTGTATATAAGATTGTACCACCTGTCTGGATAATATCCGATACGGTCAGATTATTCATATCAAAGATATCTTCTTCTAAAAGTCCTGCAAAACCACGACGGATTCCCTTTACATTTAATCCATTTGAAATACCGGTACGAACTACTGCACGGATTGCTGCATTCATTCCCGGTGCATCCCCACCACTTGTTAAAACACCAATTGTCTTTACTGCGTTACTCATATTGTCCTCCTTTTGTGCCTTAATCTATTTATAAATTTTACGCTAATTAAGATCATTTTTCAATACTCTTTTCACGAATTGCTAAAGCATTCTCACCGAATTCTTTTAATACATTTTCCTGTAAGATCCTGCGTGCATCTATACTGTAGCTTCTTGCCAGTTTTTTAACCTGCTTTTCTTTTTCTGCATAAATACATACGGTATCTGCACCATCAAAAGGCAGTATCTTTTGGTACAGCTCTTTTTCCTTCTCCTGAAATGATGCGATATCCGGAAAACGGATCCATAATTCACATGGAATTTTTTCAAATGGTATGATCTGCCGGCATAAAAGTTTTCCGCCTCTTCCTTCCTCTACCTGTGCTCTTCCTTTGACAAAAACTTTGCTGTCAACTTCGAGATACGGTTTGTTTTTCTCATAATCTCTTGGGAATACGACTACTTCTATGTTTCCATACAGATCTTCAACTGTCAGAAATGCCATCATCGTATTCTGTCTTGTAGTTTTGACACTTTTGGAAATTATCATTCCTCCGACAACTACCTTTTCACCATCGTCAACAGCCGCCATCATTTCTTCGTTTTCAGCAGACGGCTGGAAATCCAGTGAATTTCTGGTACAGTTCTTCTCCATAAGAGACACATATTCTTCGAGCGGATGACCACTGATATAAATTCCTAAAACTTCTTTTTCATACATCAGAAACTCTTCTTTATCCCATTCTCCTACATCGGGAAACGTAATGCGGTCCGCCTGATCTAACTCTTCATCTCCCATGTCAAACAACGAAAGCTGTCCGGCAAGATTGTCTTTCTTTTCACGGTTGACATGCTCAAGCATTGATTCATAGACATAAAATTTCTGCTTTCTTGTACCATCCATACTGTCAAACGCACCTGATTTGATAAAGTTTTCTATTGTGTGACGGTTGACTTCTTTCGATGACAGACGTTTCATAAAATCTTCCATGGATGTAAATGGTCCGTTTTGTGTTCTTTCCTGAATAATAGATTCGATCACACCGTCTCCGACACCTTTGATCGCTGAAAGACCAAAACGAATCTTTCCGTCTGCTGCCGAAAATGCAGACATTCCTTCATTGACATCCGGTCCTAAGATCTCAATCCCCATTTTTCGGCAGCTCATCGCGTATTCTAACACTTTTGCGGTGTTATCTTTAACAGATGTCATCAAAGCTGCCATAAAGGCAACCGGATAATAATATTTCAAATATGCCGTTTGGTAAGAAACCACAGCATATGCAGCCGCATGTGACTTGTTAAACGCATACTTTGCAAATTCTGTCATATCATCATAGATCTTATTGGCAATTTCTTCTGATATTCCATTGGCAATACAGCCTGGTACGCCCTCATCCGGATTCCCATACACAAAGTTCTGACGTTCTTTCTGCATGACGTCGCCCTTCTTCACCTTGGCATGGGGCATGGCGTCCTTGACGGAAACCATGATGATGTCGCCCACGGTGGCGTAGCGGCGGTGGGAGCCGCCCAGCACCTTGATGCAGGCGACTTCCTTGGCGCCGGAGTTGTCGGCTACCTGGAGTCGGGATTCAACCTGGATCATGGTTCAGCCTCCTACACGGCCTTTTCGAGGATAGTCACCAGGTGCCAGCGCTTGTTGCGGCTCATGGGACGGAATTCCACGATTTTCACTTTATCACCGATGCCGCATTCGTTCATGGGATCATGAGCGGTAAACTTCTTGCGGCGACGCACGAACTTCTTCAGGAGCGGATGCTTCACCAGGGTCTCAACGCGAACGACGATGGTCTTGTCGTTCTTGTCGCTGACCACGGTACCGATAAGCATGCGGCCCTTGCGGTTTTCCATGGCTTGAGACATGGTGCTATTCCTTTTCCTTCAGGACGGTCAGAATCCGCGCGATGTTCTTCCGAGCGGCGGGAATGGACGAAGTCTTTTCCAGCTGAGCGGTCGTATGTTGGAAGCGCAGATTAAAAAGTTCCTGCCGCTGTTCGGCGAGTTTGGCCTTGAGCTCTTCCACGCCGAGTTCTTTCAGTTCTTTTGCTTTCATACTACAGACCCTCTCTCACCACAATCACTGTCTTGACCGGCAGCTTGTGCGCGGCGCGGGTGAGGGCTTCCTTGGCCAGCTCGAGGCTGACGCCCTTGATTTCGTACAGGATGCGGCCGGGCTTGACCGGAGCGCACCAACCCACCGGGGCGCCCTTACCGGAACCCTGACGGGTTTCGAGAGGCTTCGCGGTGACCGGATGGTCGGGGAACACGCGGATCCACACTTTCCCGCCGCGCTTGATGTGGCGCATCATGGCGATACGGGCGGCTTCAATCTGCTGGTTGGTCAGCTTTCCGTGCTCCACAGTCTTCAAACCGATATCGCC